>BFBZ01000018.1_pt49 | contig 39616 bp, 35 predicted proteins | sample 1888401 | NCBI WGS metagenome assembly BFBZ01 (sample SAMD00112614, study PRJDB3348) | symbiont metagenome | host: Chara braunii | reverse complement strand
GTCGTTGAAGCGGCGCCTGATGTCGCCCGGCCGCACCTCGCTATACAGCGCAGAGGCGCCGATATGCACCCCGTCGGTTCCGAGCGGAACGTCATAGGACAGTCGCCCGAACGCGAGCTGCCGCGGATCCCCCGGGGTCGTCGACAGGTTCGCCGTCAGCGTGTCGCCCGGGAGCAGATAGGAGTTGAAGGCGGCCGTGGCATAGCTCTGCCAAGGGCCCACCGTCGACGATCCCATATTGTCGATGCCGGCGAAGCCGTAGACGTGCCAGGTCTTGAGCTCGAGGATCAGGCGGAAACGGCCGGTGGTGCCGCCGATCTCCTCCAACGAGGAATCGACCAGGCGTACGCCGCCGCGGCTGTTGATCAGGAGCAACTGCCGCTCCAGCGTGGCAAGGCGCGAGGGCTGCTCGGCCAGCACCGGGCCAAGCATTGCACGGATTCCGAACTCCTCCGCACCGGGACCCTGCAGGCTGACCTCGGTGATGCTGCCCTCGATGATCTGGACCCGCACCGTGCCGTTGCTGACGTCCTGCGGCGGGATGATGGCCCGACTCAGATGGAAGCCGGCGGCCCGGTAGAGATCGCTGATCGCGGTCGCAATGGCGGCGAGATCGGCCTGCGACACCGGCTTGCCGATATAGCTCTGATAGGCTGCCGCGAGCTGGTCCGCCGGCAGCGCCGACGCGCCCGTCAGCGCGACTCCGCGGAGGGTGAACAAGGTCTTACGATCGCCGCCCTTGTCTTGCGAGCCGAATGTCGGCGCGCGCGGGCGCGGCGGCAGCTGCTGTGCGGGACGCGACTGTTCGTCGAAATATTTCTCGGTCTGCCGGGGATCGAAGCTCGGCTGATTGACCTGCTGCGCATGACCGGGTGCCGCGCCCAGCAAGGCGGAGAACGCCATGCCCGCAGCGGCCGCGGTTCCCCTGAGCATGCGCGATGCGCGCGGCCCGGCGGCTCCGTCGCGCCGGCCCGCGTATTTCCCGACGCTCTCGACACAACGGCGACCCATGCCGTCGTTCTTAATTTGTTAAGGTCAATGAAGCGTAAACGCGGGAGGAAAACCTAGGCACAACTCATAAGGCTCTCTTGAAACATTTTGTCTAGTTTTGGGAGACAGCAACCGCCGCGAGTGTGGACCATGTCAGCCAAGCGCTTCCTGTTACCGGCTCTGATGGCCGCGTTCGYTSTCGGTGCGGCCCCCGCCGCATTCGCGGCCGACGGCGAGCCGTGGCTGGTCAGCAAATTCTCGGGCGATGTCTGGGTCACAAGCTCGGGCGCCACGCAGGTTTCGCTCGGACGCGAGGACATGCTGAAGCCAGGAGACACGATCCGCACCGGGCCAAGCGGGCACGTGCGCCTCACGCGCGGCGCCGAGATGATGATGATCGGGCCGAACTCGGAGGTCGGTCTCCCGGCCGCAGCCAAGGACGGCATGGCGACGACGATCCTCCAGCGCGCCGGCTCGATCCTGCTCGAGGTCGAGAAGCGCAATGTTCAGCACTTCGAGGTCGAAACGCCCTATCTCGCCGCCGTGGTGAAGGGAACCAAGTTCAGCGTCACGATCAGCGGCCGCAACACCAGGGTCGAAGTCAGCCGCGGACAGGTTCAGGTATCAGACTTCAAGACCGGGCAGATCGCCCAGGTGATGCCCCGCCAAGCCGCCACGGCGTATGCAAGCGGTCGCGCGGGCCTTGTCCTGTCCGGCKCGGGCACATTCAGCCCGATCGAACAGGGCCGGCCGCGCACCCCGACCATCGATCGCATCCCGGTGCCGAGAGACGGCCTGCGCGCGCCGCGCGATGCCAAAGGCGGCGTAATTCATGCGCTCAACGCCAGCGGCGCCGCGTTCCGTGCCGCGACGGCTACGCCTGCTCCGCARCATTCCGGACCAGCGTCTGCAACTGCAAGGCCGAACGTCGTCCGAATTTCGACCTCGATCGGTGAGGTCAACCTCAACGTTCAGAAGGCGACGCGCGGCCTCGCCCATGGCGCGCACACGGCGACCGGAGGCGCTGGACGCAGTGCCGCCTGGAACGACCCGCGCAGCGGCAACGGCAATGCGGCAAGCAGTTCGGCCACGAGCAGCGCGTTCGGAGATTCGTCGGTGGCAGCCGCAGTGACCGCCGCTGTCGGCTCGCCGGCCGCATCCGCCAGCAATGGCAACGCCAACGCTGCCGCCAATCTCGCCGCCGCCAACGGCAACGGCAACGGCAACGGAAATGGGAACGGGAACGGAAACGGAAACGGAAATAACGGCAACGGCAATAACGGCAACGCGGGAAACAACGGTAACGGAAACAACGGCAACGGAAACAGCGGCAACGGAAACAGCGGCAACGGAAACGGAAACGGCGGCAGTAGTGACGACCATGGCAGCAATCGTGGCCGCGGCAATGCCTACGCCTACGGCCACAACAAGAACTGATGCGACCGCCCGCGTAGCAAGGGCGCAATCGGATGAATGCGGACGACGTCGTTGGCGCGGATGAGCGCCGCGCAAATGGGGACACCAATGAAGCCGGGATCGCGCGGATGGAGGTCGGCGTGATCCGCGCAGAAGCGGGAGGGGGCATGTTCAGGCGGTTCATGCCGCATATTCTGGTCGTCGTTGCGCTGCTCACCGTCGGCCTGTCYGGCGGTTACGAGCTGCTCAGCCATGCGCTGGTCGACCTGCGCTTCCGTCTCGACCGTCATCCRGCCAGCGGGGAGATCGCGGTCGTGGCCATCGACCCGCGCTCGATCGAGGCTATCGGTGTCTGGCCGTGGCCGCGAACACATCATGCCCGCTTGGTSGAGCAGCTTCAGCGCGCCGGCGCACGCGACATCGCCCTCGACATCGACTTCAGCGCGCCGTCAGACCCGGCCGCGGATCAGGCCTTTGTGGATGCGCTGCTCAGCACCAAGGGGGCCGTGGTGCTGCCGGCCTTCAAGCAGCTCAAGGACTCGGTCCTGTTCGCCAATCGGCCGCTGCCGCGGTTCGAACAGGAGGCGTGGTCCGCCTTCGTGAACATCGTGGTGGAGCGGGACGGCCGCGTCCGAAGCTATGCCTATGGCGATTACGACAAGGACAGCTTCCTGCAGTCGATGGGCGCGTTTCTCGCCGGCAGCAATGTCACCAGGGACACCACGTTCCTVATCGACTACGGCATCGACCCGTCATCATTGCCAAGAGTGTCCTATGTCGATGTGCTGCGCGGCGACGCGGCGGCGCTGGCCAAGCTCAAGGACAAGCGCGTCATTGTCGGCTCGACCGCCGTCGAGCTCGGTGATCACTACAGCGTTCCGAATGGCCGCGTCCTGCCGGGCGCCGTGCTACAGGCGCTYGCGGCGGAATCGATCCTCCAGAACCGCACGCTGGTCCCGACATCGAGTGTGGCGACCGTCGCGGCTCTGCTGCTGATCGTCGTCACAATGCTGCTCAGCTGGCCGCATCTGTCGGCCGCGCGGCGCGCCCTGCTGGTCGGGATCCTCAGCATCACGATCGAGGTCGTGGCGCTGATTCTACATGATCGCTTCGCGCTGGTGTTCGACACCGCGCTGCTGCAGATCGCGCTGGTCGCCTATCTGGCGGCCACCGCGCTCGACGAGATCGACTTTCGCGGCCTGCTGCGCCATGTYGCCGAGAGCCGCTTCGAGCGGATCGCGATGTCGATCGGCGACGGGCTGGTGTGCACCGACAAGGACAAGCACATCACCGTGTGGAATCCCGGCGCGGTCGCGATCTTCGGCTATGGCGCAGAGGAGATCATCGGTCAGCCTTTCGCGCGCTTGCGGGCGGACCGCAGCGACACGGACGACCTGTTCCCGCAGCAAGAAGCGGCRCTGCCGGCCCCCCTATTGCCCGGCGGCGCGACGGTCGAATTCGAGGGCCGCCGCAAGGACGGCGAGGTCTTCCCGGTCGAGGCGAGCGTCTCGGCCTGGCAGGGCGCGGATGGTCTGCAATATGGCGTGATCCTGCGCGACATCTCGGTGCGRAAGCGCGAGGCGGAGCGCATTCGTTATCTGGCCGAGCACGATACTCTGACCGGGCTGATCAACCGCAACACGCTGCAGACCGAGCTTGCTGCGATGATCGAAACGGCAGATGCGGGAGCAGACCGGCTGGTGCTGCTSGTGATCGGCCTCGATGGGTTCCAGCACATCAACGACATGCTGGGCCACGCCTTCGGCGATAGCGTGTTGCGTGCGGCCGCTGAGCGGCTGCGGAGCGAAATCGGCAGCATGGGCTGCGTCGCCCGGCTCAGCGGCGACGAATTCGCCGTCGCCATTCCCTCTTCCGCCATCGGCGGCACCGTGGCCGAACTCGCGGAGCACGTCTCGCATCTGTTCGAAACACCGCTGGAAGCCGCCGCGCGGCAGCAGCGCGTCAAGATCACCCTTGGCGTCGCGGTTCATCCGGACGGTGGCCAGAGCGCGGACGAACTGCTCAGCAATGCCCACCTCGCGCTGTGCCGCGCCAAGACCGACCGGCGCGGCAGCCACATGATCTTCGAGCCGGCGATCCGGCAGGAGCTGGAGCGGCGCCTCACCCTCGAAGCCGAGCTGGCGCTCGCCGTCGAACGCCGTGAATTCGAGCTGTTCTACCAGCCGCAGGTCGACCTCTCGAGCGGCCGCGTGATCGGCGCCGAAGCGCTGATCCGCTGGCGGCATCCGACGCGCGGCCTCGTGCCGCCCGGCGATTTCATCCCGGTGGTCAACACCTCGCCGTTGTCCGAAGCCGTTGCCACCTGGGTCATGGCGACCGCCTGCCGACAGGCACGGGAATGGCAGCTCGCCGGCCACGAGATCCGGGTCGGTATCAACCTGTCGCCGTCGCAGTTCCAGTCCGGCGATCTCGCCGCCTTCGTCAGCAAGCTGCTGACGGTCACCGGCGTGTCACCGGGCCTGATCGAGCTCGAAGTYACCGAGGACATTCTGCTGCATGACGAACCCGGCGTGCTGCAGACCTTCAACCGACTGCAGGCGCTCGGCGTCAGCCTGGTGTTCGACGATTTCGGCACCGGCTACGCAAGCCTCAGCTATCTCAAGAAATTCCCGCTGGACGGACTCAAGATCGACCGTTCCTTCGTTCGTGACGTGCTGACCCAGGCCGATGACGCCGCCATCGTCGGCTCCACCGTCAGCCTGAGCAGGCAGCTCAATCTGTCCGTCATCGCCGAAGGCATTGAGAACCAGGCGACGGCCGACTTCCTCCTCGCGCTCGGCTGCGAGCATGGCCAGGGCTATCACTTCGGCAAGCCGATGCCGGCCGCCGATTTCGAGCGCCGATTCCTGTCGGCGGACAACACGGCGCGGCAGGCCGGCGCGGCGTGAACGGGCGCTGAGGCCCGCCTCACCCGCCGCCTTTCTTGCCGCCCTTGCCTTCGCCTTCCAGCGCCTTGCGCACCGCCTTGAACTCGTCGAGCGCGGCGCCATCGACGCGCGGGAAATGCAGATCGAGCGCTTCCAGCGCGGCCACGATGGTCGATCCGATCACGACGCGGGCAAACCATTTGTGGTCGGCCGGGACGACATACCAGGGCGCATACGACGTCGAGGTGTGGCGCACGATGTCCTGGTAGACCGCCTGGTAGCGATGCCATTTGGCGCGCTCGGTGACGTCGCCCATCGAGAACTTCCAGTTCTTCGCCGGCTGCTCGAGCCGATCGAGAAAGCGCTCGCGCTGCTCCTCCTTGGAGATGTTGAGGAAGAACTTCAGGATCACGGTGCCGTTGCGCGTGAGATAACGCTCAAAGGCAGAGATGTCCTCGAAGCGCTCGCGCCAGATGTTCTTGGTGACGAGCCGCGCCGGCAGCTTCTCGGCCTTCAGCACTTCCGGATGAACGCGCGTGACCAGGCACTCTTCGTAATAGGAGCGGTTGAAGATGCCGATGCGGCCGCGCTCCGGCAGAGCAAGCACGGTGCGCCACATGAAATCATGGTCGAGCTCCTTCGAGGTCGGCTGCTTGAACGAGGTGACCTCGCAGCCCTGGGGATTGACGCCCTCGAAGATGCTCTTGATCGCGCTGTCCTTGCCTGACGCGTCCATGCCCTGCAGCAGCACCAGCACCGACCAGCGGTCCTGGGCATAGAGCTTCTCCTGGAAGTCGGAGAGACGCTTGCGGTTCTGCTCGATGATGGCTTCGCCGTCCGCCTTGTCGAGACCGCCCTTCACCTTGGTCTTGTGCGACTTCAGGTGAAATTTGTGCCCGCCATCGATTCGGAACGGCGAGATGAAGCCGTCGAGCTCGGTGGCCAAGGTGCGGGCCTTCTTGCTCATGYGGAGCGCTCCGGTTCGCTGAACTGGGTGTTGAGAAAGGCGGTGACGAAATGCGGCATCGCCGCGGTCAGGTCTGCCCTGCTGCGGACCAGGCGGATCGCCGACAGTTCCGGCTCGTCCTGGGCGGCGAGATTGGCCTCGATGCGGCGTTTCAGGATCTCGCCGGTCTCGGCCGCATCGAGCACGCGCATCAAGGCGATCGATGCCCCGGTCACGACGCAGTCCCAATGCGGCGATGCCTGATAGTCCGCAGGCGCAAGCCCGGTCTCCTCCTCGACCTCGCGGGCGACATTGGCGGCGAGATCGAGCGTGCCGTCGCGGACATCGTCGAGATCGGGCGTGCCAGCGGGAAAATACAGCCGGCCGGCATTGGCCGTATGCGCGCCCATCTCGCCGAGCACGAAGGCGCCGTCGGAGGCGCGCAGCGCGCCCATGCCGAAGCCGTTGAARGCGGTGCGGTCCGGAAAGCCCCAGTCCCGCCACGCCAGCAGGCTGGCGAAATCCGCCTCGAAATAGCTGGCGGAGAACGTGCCGCCGTCGAAGCGGGCATCGCGCCCGAGCAGAATGCGGCCGTTCCACAGGCCGGGCTTCTCGCGCTGCCGCTCGGCGAAATGCGCCGCGATGTCGTCGCGGCGCTCACGCGCGAACGGCCAGTCCCAGGGCTCGACCTTGAGGTCGAGCGCGGTGACGCGATGGATGACGGCGCCCGTCATCCGCTATTTCGCGCCCGTGCCAGTCGTGCCCTTCGCCTGCTCGACGAACTTGTTGGTGAAGGTCTTGCTGACGTCGATATTGGCCTTGGCGACATCGGGCGAGCCGGTGCTGAACACCGCGAGCACGGCGTCGGCCCCCTTGGGATCCATCTTGCCGGTTTGCGAATACATCGGGATGGTGTTCTTGAGGGCGGCGAGATACAGCGCCTTGTCCTTGCCGACCAGTTCCTCCGGCATCTTGGCCATGATCTCCTCCGGACTATGCGCATGGATCCAGCCGAGCGTGGCGACGATCGCGTTGGTCAGCGCCTGCGTCTCCTTCTCATGGCCGGCGATCCACGCCACGGTCGAATACAGCGCCCCGCCCGGATATTCGCCGCCGAACACCTCCAGAGTATCGTGCTGGGTGCGGGTGTCGGAGAGGATCTTGAGATCCGGATGCGTGCCCTGCAGCACGGTGACGGAGGGATCGAGCATCACGGCGGCGTCGATCTGGCCCTGCTCCATCGCGGCGACCGCGGTGGCGCCGAGGCCGACGCCGATCACGGCGGTGCCGGTCGGGTCGAGCCCGTTCTTCTTGAGCAGATATTTCAGGAAGAAATCGGTCGAGGAGCCGGGCGCGCTGACGCCGACCTTCTTGCCGGCGAGATCCTTGATCGAATTGATCTCCTTGTTGTGCGACGGCGACACCACCAGCACCAGGCCGGGATAGCGGTCATAGACCACGAAGGACTGCATCTCCTGCTTCTTGGCGGCGAGATTGACGCAATGATCGAAATAGCCGGAGACCACGTCGGCGCTGCCGCCGAGCACGGCCTTCAGCGCATCCGAGCCGCCCTTGAGATCCACCAGTTCGACGTCGAGCCCGGCCTTCTGATATTCGCCGAGCTGCTTGGCCAGCACCGTCGGCAGGTAGCACAGGCAGGCGCCGCCGCCGATCGCGACGGTGACCTTGCTCGCGGCGGTGGCGAGACCGGTGCTCAGGCCCAGCGCCAGCAGCGCGCCGGTGATCCGGCCGATGATCTTGTTCATGCGTTTCCTCCGTTCATGTCGTCGATCAGATTAGGCCCGTCGGCCATCAATGAGAAGGCGGCCCCAACTTCGCTGTCGTCCCTGCGAACCCAGCGACCCATAACCACAGGCCCTCGTTTGTGGCCGGCGCGACGACCAATCTGTTCCAACCTCGAGATCACGCGGTATGGGTCCTCGCGTTCGCGGGGACGACAGCTGAGCGTGATGAGACACCGCGCCCGTCATCGCCCATCCGCGGCGTCCGGGCGCCACACCAGCAGCCGCCGCTCGACCAGGGTGACGCCGATATCGATCAGGATCACGAAGGCCGACAGCACGAACATGCCGGCGAACACGCCGGCGACGTCGAACACGCCTTCGGCCTGCTGGATCAGATAGCCGAGGCCGGCCGCGGAGCCGAGATATTCGCCGACGACGGCGCCAACCACCGCAAAGCCGACGGAGGTGTGCAGCGAGGAGAACATCCAGGACAGCGCCGACGGCCAATAGACATGRCGCATCAATTGCCGCTCGTTCATGCCGAGCATGCGCGCATTGTCGCGCACCACGGTCGAGACCTCCTTCACGCCCTGATAGACGTTGAAGAAGACGATGAAGAACACCAGCGTGACACCGAGCGCGACCTTGGACCAGATGCCGAGGCCCAGCCACAGCGTAAAGATCGGCGCCAGCACCACGCGCGGCAGCGCATTGGCCATCTTGACRTAGGGATCGAACACCGCGGCGACCAGCGGCTTGCGCGCGAACCAGAAGCCGACCAGCACCCCGCCGAGCGAGCCRATCGCGAAAGCGAGGATCGMCTCCCACAGCGTGATCGCAAGATGCTTCCAGATCGCCCCGCTCGCGAACCATTTGACGACCTGGGCAAACACGTCGACCGGGTTGGAGAAGAAGAACGGCGGCAGCAAAATGCGGCCGAACACCGGCACGGTGGCCAGCAATTGCCACAGCGCGAGCGCGACGATCGCAACGAGCAGCTGCAGCGCGAGCAGACCGAGACGCGACATCACACCGCCCCCGCCTGCTTGTAGGTCTTCTCGACCTCGGTTTTCAGCGTCTGCCAGATCTCGCGATGCAGCTCATGGAACTCGTGCTTCATCCGCACCTCGAAGATGTCGCGCGGGCGCGGCAGGGTGACCCGCCAGTCGCCGATGATGCGCGAGGCGGGACCGGCCGACATGATGACGACGCGATCGGCGAGCGCGATCGCTTCCTCCAGGTCATGGGTCACGAACAAGACCGCCTTGCGGTCGGCGCTCCAGAGGTCGAGCAGCAGATTGCCCATRATCTGCCGGGTCTGCGCGTCCAGCGGCCCGAACGGCTCRTCCATCAGGATGATTCTGGGATTGCGGATCAGCACCTGGGCGAGCCCGACGCGCTTGCGCTGGCCACCCGACAGCATATGCGGGTAGCGGTTGCCGAAGGCGCCAAGGCCGACCGAGGCCAGCCATTGCTGCGCCTTCGCAGCCGCGTCGGCCCGGGCGGAGCCCGCCACCTCCAGCCCGATCGCRACGTTCTCCAGGGCTGTCTTCCAGGGGAACAGCGCATCGGCCTGGAACAGGTAGCCGGCGTCGTGATTGAGGCCGGCCAGCGGCTGGCCGAAAATGCGGACGCTGCCGGCGGCCGGCTTGAGCAGCCCGGCGGCGACGTTGAGAAGGGTGGATTTGCCGCAGCCGGTCGGCCCGACAATGGCGACGAACTCGCCATCGGCCACGCTGAGCTGCGCCGTTTCGACGGCGGTGTAAGTGCGTCCGCCGGCGAGACGGAATGCCACCGTCGTCCCGTCCAGCGAGACCGCGGCGGCCGTGGGCGTCGTCACGTTCCAGATTCCTCCCCGAAAATGGCCGGGACGGCTTAGCCGCTTGCGCGGCGAAGTTCAACGCACCGGCGGGACGTGCTAGGTCCGGTCGAGCGGGCCCTTGCCCTCCCCTGGGAGGGGGAGCAGCGCGCGAGCTTCGAGATCGCCAAAGGCCGYATGCAGCCCACGCCCCTGATCAGCTACGATCGCGTCCACAAGACCTTTGCCGGCCCGGCAGGCGCGGTGGCTGCGGTCGACGACGTCTCGCTGGACATCGCCGAGGGCGAGTTCCTGGCGATCGTCGGCAGCTCCGGCTCGGGCAAGACGACGCTGCTGCGGCTCGCCAACCGGCTGATCGAGCCGGATGGCGGCAGCATCCGCATCGCTGGCGAGGACATCAGCTGCCTCGAACCGGTCGCCCTGCGCCGGCGCATCGGCACCGTGTTCCAGAACGGCGCGCTGTTTCCGCACATGACGGTTGCGGCCAATATCGGCATCACGCCCCGGCTGCTGGGGACAGCGCCCAAGGCGGTCGCCGCCCGCGTCGACGAACTGCTCGACCTCGTCCAGCTCGACCGCGCCGCCCATCGCGACCGCCTGCCGGATGCGCTCTCCGGCGGYCAGCGCCAGCGCGTCGGCGTGGCGCGCGCGCTGGCCGCGGGTCCCCGCATCGTGCTGATGGACGAGCCGTTCGGCGCGCTCGATCCGCTGACCCGCGACACGCTCGGCAGCGACTACCGCGCCCTGCATGCSCAGCTCGGGCTGACGACGGTGATGATCACCCATGACATCACCGAGGCGCTGCTGCTCGCCGACCGCATCGCGGTGATGCGCAGCGGGCACCTGGTCGAGGCCGGCACGCCAGCCGCGCTCGCCGCCAGCCGCGAGCCCTACGTGGCGGAGCTGATGACCACGCCGCGCCGCCAGGCCGCACGCCTCGCCGCGCTGCTGCCCGAGAGCGGCGCGGCATGAGCCTGCTGTCCGATCCGCGCTTCGCCGAGGCGCTGTCGCATCTCGCCGATTATCTCGGCAGCCATCTGCGCGTGAGCRTCGCCGCGCTCGCGCTGGGACTCGCTGTCAGCTTTCCCCTCGCGCTGCTGGCACGCAACCGCCCCACCTTGCGCAACCTCCTGCTCGGGATCGCGAGCGTGGTGCAGACCGTTCCGGGATTGGCGCTGCTCGCGCTGTTCTACCCGTTGCTGCTTGCACTCGCCGCGCTGACCCTGCGCTGGTTCGGCCTGTCATTCTCSGCGTTCGGCTTTCTGCCYGCGGTGCTGGCGCTGGCGCTGTATTCGATGCTGCCGGTGCTGCGCAACACCATCACCGGGCTGAACGGCGTCGACCCCGGCCTGATCGAGGCCGCCAAGGGCGTCGGCATGACCGAGCGCCAGGCGCTGCTCATGGTGGAGCTGCCGCTGGCGCTGCCCGTGATCATGGCCGGCATCCGCACCGCTGCGGTGTGGGTGATCGGCACCGCCACCCTGTCGACGCCGATCGGCCAGACCTCGCTCGGCAACTACATCTTTGCCGGGCTGCAGACCCAGAACTGGGTACTGGTCATGTTCGGCTGCGTCGCCGCCGCAGTGCTGGCGCTCGCCGTCGATCAGCTGCTGGCCTTCATCGAGCTCGGCCTGCGGACACGCAGCCGCGCCCGCGTCGGATCGGGGACCGCGGCCATCGCGCTGATGGTGGGCGCGAGCCTGCTGCCCTCGCTCGGCAGCAGCCCCGCACGCTACGCGATCGGCGCCAAGACCTTTACCGAGCAATATGTGCTGTCGGCGCTGATCAGCGAGCGGCTGCAGGCGGCAGGCCTCTCCGCGACCTCGCGCGCCGGCCTCGGCTCCAGCGTCATTTACGAGGCGCTCAAGAACGGCGACATCGACACCTATGTCGATTATTCCGGCACGCTGTGGGCGAACCAGTTCCATCATCGGGAGCAGATGCCGCGCGCGGCGCTGCTCACGGCCTTGCAGCAGGATCTCGCTCGGGACAAGATCACGTTGCTCGGCGAGCTCGGCTTCGAGAACGCCTATGCGCTGGTGATGCCGCGCCAGAAGGCGACGGCGCTCGGCATTCGCACGGTCGAAGATCTCGCACGCCGCAGCCGGGACATGTCGATCGCCGGCGACTACGAGTTCTTCTCACGCCCGGAATGGGCTGCCTTGCGCGACGCCTATGGTCTCGCCTTCCGCACCCAGCGCCAGATGCAGCCGGATTTCATGTATGCCGCGGTGGCCTCGGGCGAGGTCGACGTCATCGCCGGCTACACCAGCGATGGCCTGATCGCGAAATACGATCTCGTCGTGCTCGACGATCCCAAGCATGCGATCCCGCCCTATGACGCGATCCTGCTGGTGTCGCCCAAGCGGGCCGAGGACCACGCCCTGCAGGACGCGCTGCGGCCACTGCTCGGCCGCATCGACATCGCGACCATGCAACAGGCGAATTTGCGCGCCTCCGGCAGCGACGCGGACTCGTCACCACAAGCAGTGGCGCGCTGGCTGTGGAGCAGGATCGCGAAGTAGGTCGCGCCATATCCTCCGCGTCATTGCGAGCGCTCACAATGACGSAGGTGGTTGGTGCGACGACCGCCGCGACCAATCAACGGAGCTGGATCACATCCCCGGCTCGATCGGCTTCTCCACCGCGCCGCCATGGTCGGCCCAATCTTTGAAGCCGCCGATGTTGAACACCTTGTCGTAGCCCAGATCCTTCAGCGTCTTGCCGGACAGCGCGGCGCGGCCGCCGGAGGCGCAATAGATGATCACGCTCTTGTCCTTGGTGAAGGTCTTGTCGTGATAGGGCGAGTCCGGGTCGGCGCGGAACTCCAGCATGCCGCGCGACACGTGCAAGGCGCCGGCAATCTTGCCGCTCTTCTCGATCTCCGGCGCATCGCGCACGTCGAGCACCAGGGCATTGCCCTTGGCGATCATCGCCTGCGCCTCGGCCGGGGTGATCTTCGGCACSACGGCATTGGCCGCAGCCAACAGCTCTTTTACCGATGTGGACATGTCGGACCTCCCATTGGACGGAGCGCACGGGGTAGCCCAGCACGGCCACCCCTGCAATGCTCCGATCGGTCGACCCGCTGATCGCGAATCCGTGGGGTCTCCCGCCAGCGACAGGCCTGCTCTACAAGCCCCGGATCAGCTCGGCATCGATCAACATCCGGTTGAAGCGGCGTGCCTCGGCGCCCTCGCCACAGGCGTAGAACACGCCTTTGCAGCGCAGCATGATGTCCTTCTGCTCGGCGAAGGACGGGTCGAGCGGAATGCCGGCCGCCTCCAGGGTGACCAGCGGCAAATAGGCCGCGTCGATCCTGTCCATCACAATTTCGCTCCGGCGCGGCTCGAAATTGACGCCGTCGATGGCGTAATAGGTCGCGTAATAGCGCGGATCATAGGTTTCCAGCTTCTGGCCGATGCCGGCCTCGTCGAGCTTGGGATCGAGAATGTGCGGCGAGAACTCCGGCTGGTGATCGCCATAGCGCACGATCAGGAACGGCTGGTCGCCGAAGCGCTTCTTCAGGCTCGCCACGAAGCGCTGATAATCCGACGCACTCATCGCCTGCCGGCGCAGRTACTCATCGATCGCCGGCAGATTGCCGGGCGCGCGCCAGGCCGGCGTCAGATCCGGCCGGAACGTGGTCTCCCAGGGGAAATGATTGGCGGCGAGATAGACGAACATGAACAGCGGCTTGGTCCGCTGCCGCTGCTGCATCAGATCGAGCGCCGCGTCATAGAAGAAGCTGTCGGGCTCGACGCCTTTGGCGCCGAGGTCGCGCGCGTCGAGGAAGCGCTCGATCCCCATTGTCGTCTGGAAGCTGCGCGCGCTCATGAAGGCRCCGTGCGCGGGATAGATCGAGGCCGTGTCATAGCCGCATTGCCGCAGCGCCCAGGGCAGTCCGCGTTCGACGCGGCCRGCGGCGATCCGGGTGACGAAATAGGCAAAGCGGCCGAACGAGCGCGACGACAGGCCGGCGAGCACATTGTATTCGGTGAACCAGCTCGGCCCGCCATTGCTCTCGGCCATGAACTGCCGCGCCTTGCCGTCATAGGACTTGAAATGGCTGCCATAACCCTCGGGCACCTTGATGCCGGGGGCGGAGCGGATGTCGAAGCTCGATTCGTCGTGGATCAGCACGATGTTCGGCCGCCGTCCGGCCGGATGGCAGGAGTCCGGGAGCACGGCCGCCAGCCGGCGATCGGCCGTGGCGTCGGATTCCATGAAGCCGTTGGCGAGGAAATCCGAGACCGCGGTCACGCCGGAGCGCGCGAATTTGGAGAGATAGCCGTCGTCGTAATAGCCGCGCCAAGCCTCGTCGCGCCAGTTCAGTGAATAAAGCGTCAGCGCGGCGAGGCAGGCGAGCTTGCCCGCCAGCGCCGGCAGCCGCGCGACGCGGAACGGATCGACCCACCACAGCAGGCCCATCAGCGGCAGCACCACGGCCGCCGCCACCAGCACCGAGAGCTTCAGGTTCGGAAAGATCGTGAACAGGAATGCCGCGCTGTCGTGGTCGATCAGCATCACATCGACGAAGTTCGCGGTCATCTGGACCACGGCGTGCTTCAGCTGAGACAGCAGCACCAACACCACGACCATGGTGAGCGCCAGGGCGCCCGACACCGCCGGGCGCCGCAGCAGCACCAGCCAGAAGCCGTTCAGGATGCCCCAGGCCAGCACGAAGCCGAGGCGAGAGCCGAAATCGGTCTCGGTGTGCAGCATCAGCGCCAGCGCCGCGACATGCGGTGCCGCGACGGCCGACAGCCGCACGGCGGCAGATCGCGTCGCGCTCGCCGCTGCGAGCGTRGTGATCGGTTCGTGGTTCGGAGTCAGCGACATGACGCGGCGATACTCGGACCGGACAGTCCCCGCGCCGGCACCTGCCAGCCGACCAGGACGCCCTACTGTGTCATCCGACCGTAATCAAATCGTCACAAATAACAACAACCGGAATTGCCCGGAGTGCCGCCGCTCGGCCGGCATCGCAGCATGGCGCACCGGCCACCGCCGCGGCGCGCGATCCTGACAGCGGCACCTGCGCGTTCGGTCCGGCAATCACCGTTCGGAATCGCCACTGCCGAGCAGTTGCTCGCGGATCACGCGCACCGCGCCACGGCTCCAGGAATAATTGGCGCCGAGGCGCAGCCCGCTGTCSCCSGCAAGCACCAGCGCACCATCGTCTGCCTGGCGGACACGAAAGCCGACGATGTATTCCGTGCGGCCGATCCGTCTGATGATCCCGAGCAGGCTCTGCTGCGCGCCGAGTTCGCGGGCGATCCGAGCCTCGCAATCGTCGCACGCGCGCAGCCCCTGGCCCGGCTTGATGCCGGCGGCTGCGTCCACCAGGCGGTAGCGTCCGGACTGCTCCAGCACCTGCCGGACCGCATCGGTCGCCGCCTGCAGCTCCTTATGGTCCGCCTCGGTCTCGCCGAGCGCAGCGCCTGCGCTGGTATCGTCGAGCTCGAACGGCAGCAAGGCCAGCCGGACCGGAGCCGGCGTGACCAGCGCCTCGCGCATCTGGCGTGAGACGAAGGTTTCGGCACGCTCCCAAGCCTCGTCATTGTCGCCGCGGAAGGTGAACAGCTTGTCGAACAGCACCCGGYTGGATGCGACGTCGATGGCCGCCACCCGCGCCCATTGCACCAGGGTCGACAGCTTCTGCACGCCGCCGGTGATGACGATGCCCGCGCCGGCCGCGGCGGCCATCTGCAATCGGGCGGCCGGCGGAGCATCCGCCGCGGGACAGGCGGCGCCGCAGGACGGGCTGACCAGCCGCAGACGCTGATCGGTCGCGACGTCGTGCTTCAACGCCGCCACGAAGGCCTGCAGCCGGCGCTGATGTGCCGCCGTCTGGTCGATCGGCTCGCCGGACGTGTCGAGATAGCTGAAATCGTCGACCATCACAGCCGGGACGGGATCGGATGCGGCCGCGCTACGGAGCGGACCAGCGACGACAAGAAGCGCGAGGAAGAGACAATGGACGGAGCGGCGGTGTGACATGGCGGTCTCCAGAGACATGCTYGCAGGACCGAATGCTAGGCGTGCTGCCGCCGCGCAGAACCGGCTCCGCTCCCGACGGCCCGCGGGAAAATTTCACGACCACGCGGCCACTCGCCCGTGGCGCTTTCGGCCCTGCCGGTTCTGCCGTTAAATGCCGACCGGGCTGGGCTGCCATGGATGCGCYGAAGATGTGGACCCGCTACGACCTCAAATACCGGCTGACACTGCGCATCTCCGGGGTGGCAACGCTCTGTTTCGCAGCGATCTGTGCCTATGTCCTGTTCGACATCGCGAGATCGGCGGATGCGCGCAATGCGCGGATTGCCGAAATCACGGCCCGGACGCTGCAGTTGCAGCAGAGCAAGATGCAATGGGTCAACAATCCGCCGGCCGGCTTTCCCGACCTCGATGCGGTCGCGGCGGCCAGCATGACGCCYGGCCTCTGCATCGCCTACCGYGCGGTCGGCGATCATATGCTGCAGCGGATTTGCGGCGGCGCGGACGCGCAGAGCGACGAACCGCCGCGCSCCTTTGCGATGCTGTATCGCGGGCTGTTCGGTCCGGGCCAGGAAGCCACGCGGCCGGTGCTGTCGCGTGACCGCAAGATCGGCGATGCGGTGGTCTGGATCGATGCSGACGTGATGACGGCCGACGCCTGGCGAGAGTTGCGCCGGCTGCTGCCGGTGCTCGGAACGGCGCTGGTGCTGCTCTGCGTGCTGGCCCATGCGGCGCTGGCACGCGCCCTGCGCCCGACCCGGCTGATCTGCGCCGGCCTCGAGCGGATCGTGGCCAACGATCTGACGGCGCGTTTGCCGCCCTTCGACCTCGCTGAGCTCTCAGCCATCCGCGACGCCTTCAACCAGCTTGCCGACGGGCTGCAGGCGGCGCTGGCGCAGCGCAGCGAGCTGACGCGGCGCCTGATCGCCCTGCAGGACGACGAGCGGCGTCACCTCGCGCGCGAGCTTCACGATGAGTTCGGGCAGTCGCTCGCAGCGATCCGCGCGCTGGCGGCGGCGATGCGCGAGAGCGTCGCCCTGGCGTGTCCCGCTGCGCTCGGCGAGTGCGACAGCATTGCACGCACCGCCGCGGACATGATGGAGACACTGCGCGGCGCGCTGGTGCGGCTGCGGCCGCCGGATATCGACGAGCTCGGCCTGGCCGCCAGCCTTGARGGCCTGGTCGCGGGCTGGAACAGGCGRCAGCGCGGACCAGCCCGGTTCGAGATCGACCTGTCCGGCCCGATCGATCGGCTCCCCGACACAACCGCCAACAATCTCTATCGCATTGCGCAAGAGGCGCTCACCAACTGCGCCAAGCATTCCGCGGCCACGCGGGTCCGCCTGCAGTTGGCGGCACAGAACAGCCTGGGCCAGGGCCCTTCGCCGGATCGGATCGTCCTCACGGTGGCCGATGATGGCGCAGCCAGCGATCTCATGGGCCCGCCAGGCATGGGCCTGCTCGGGATCCGCGAGCGCGTGGCCTCTCTCGGCGGCGACATGAGCTTCGCCGCGGGAGATCATGGCGGCTCGCGGCTTCACGTCACGATCCCCGTCCCGGCCTTTTCGCCCGTGCAGGCACCGATCGGGTGCGCAGCATGACGAACGCGGCGGGCACGATCATGCTGGTGGACGACCACGCCGTGGTGCGCGAGGGCTATCGGTCCATGCTGCAGAAGCAGCACGGCCTGCGTGTGGTCGCCGAAGCGTCCGAYGGCGCCGAGGCCTACCGCCTGTTCAAGGAGGTGAGGCCGGATCTCGTCATCATGGACCTGACGATGCCGGGCGTCGGCGGCATCGAGGGCATTCGACGCATCCGGCAATGGGATCGCGACGCGCGCATTCTCGTGTTCACCATGCATGAGAACGCGGGATTCGCCGTGCAGGCGATCCGCGCCGGTGCCCGCGGCTATGTCACCAAGAGCAGCCCCCCGGAGATCCTGGTCCGCGCGGTGATGGAGGTGCTCGGCGGCGCCATCGCGATCAGCCCCGACATCGACCACGAACTCGCGCTCAGCCGCCTGTGTGGCGAGAGGGCCGCCGCCGACGTCCTCACGGCGCGCGAGTTCGAGGTCATGCAGATGCTGCTCGCCGAGCGCACCACCGAGGAGATCGCATCCGCGCTTCACCTCAGCCCGAAGACGATCGCCAATCTGCATTCGTTGATCAAGGACAAGCTCGGCGTCGGCACCGATATCGAGCTGGTGCGCCTGGCGCTGCGCCAGGGCCTGCTGACCTGACCCCGATCGRCGKCCACGATTTATCGGGGGTCAGGACTGCTCCGGGTGAATGCGTGCCGCGTCAGCCGTCTCCGATGCGGACTCCCGGCTTTCGGGATCGACCGTCAGATGAAACTCACGCCCMAGCCGGCGCTGCACGCTCATGACGGCGCGGTCGATGTCGCTGATCAGGCTGTCGCCGAGGACGACATGGGGAATTTCCCAGTTGCGGCCGCTGCGCACGTCGACGGCCTGGACGGACGGCACGCGCGCGGTCTCGCATCCCGGCTGCGCGCGGATCGCGTCTTCCACCAGGCGGGTCAGCTCCGCCCGGGTCTTGCCGATGGTCGTCATGGCCTGGGTCAGACCTTGGCCGGCGGTGTCAGGCCGAGCCGCTTGGCGATGATGCGGTCGACGGTCCGCTTCGGCAGCAGCCGGGTGATCCACTGCCGCAGCGGATCGGGCGCGATCTCGTAGCGCACCTTGGGCGCGGGCGCCGTCAGCGCCTCGAACACCCGCTCGGCGATGGTCTCAGCCGGCAGCCCGATCTTGCCGAGATGCAGCATGAAGCCGCGGATCCGCTGCAACGCCGGAAAGAACGGCGAGCTCTGATAGGCCGACAGGTCGACCTCCTCCGCCTTGGCCCAGATCGGCGTCTTCACCGCGCCGGGGGCAATGATGATGACGTCGATCCCGAACAGCATCAATTCGCGACGCAGGCTCTCCGACAGACCTTCGACCGCGTGCTTGGAGGTCGAATAAGGCGCCATCAGCGGATTGCCATTGCGGCCYGCCACCGAGCTGATCATCACGATCCGCCCTGCCGCGCCGGACCTCGCGGGATCCGCCCCGAGCAGCGGCGCGAAGGCCTGGGTGGCAATGACCGGGCCSATGACATTGACCTCCATCTGGCGGCGGAACTCCGCGATCGGCAGCTCCGTCACCGGACCAGCGACCGCAATGCCGGCATTGTTGACCAGGCCGGCAAGCGCCTCGCCGCCAAGCGCCGCCCGCACCTCGCCGGCGGCTGCCTTGACCGCCGCCTCGTCCGTGACGTCGAACAGCAAGGGAGTGAAGTTCGCGCCGAGCTCGGTGCGCAGCCGTTCCGCATCAAGCGGGTTGCGAACACTCCCAAAGACACGAAAGCCACGTGCGAGCAGAAGCTTCGAACAGGCGAAACCGATGCCCGTGGACGCGCCGGTGACGACGACGGATTTCATGGCGACCTCAACGATTTGCCGGACGATTATCGCATGAGATGCAGCGTCATGCTGGTGCTGTTTTCAGCGGCGGACGGGCGCGACAGCCGGCTGCGCTTCCGGCAGCCGTTCGAGCCGATGACACCGGGAATCGTCTCGCTGGCGGCCGGGCGGACCGCCGCAAGAATGTGATTTAGAATTCGATCCTTGAGCGGATGACAGCTGAGGTGAGCTGGATGAGGGCGGATAATCGAGATCAAGAAACGTCTCTGACCTTATGAGATCATTAACCTTTCCGTCTTTACCCGGAGCTCTTTTGCCGATCGTGGCCGATCGTCCGATGCAGCGCTGCGGTGGCGCCAATCGGCACCTGTTTAGCAGCGCTAGCCGCTTCGTCTTAATTTTCCGTATCCGTGTTTCTCCGGAGTACTACGCTCCTGGCCCCTAACACATTGTTATCGCCGATACGGAAAGCTGCGCGGTGCCGAGCCCGCAGCGGAGCAGAAGCGCGGCCGCTGCGGCAATTCCGGACCAGACGAGCGTGACCGTGTCTCAGCCAGAACAGCTTCCCGATTCAGAACATTCGATCATCTCCGAACTCGAGGACGCGGTTCGCGGCGGCTCCTCCGAGAAGCGCGTCCACACGCTCCGCCAAGTCACCAACCTGTTCCTGCATGATGGCGAACGCCTCAGCGAGGAGCAGATCAAAGTGTTCGACAACGTGCTGTGCATGCTGGTGTCCCGCGTCGAGACGCGGGCGCGGGCCGAGCTCAGCAAGCATCTGGCGCCGGTCGATTACGCGCCGGTCGACGTCATCCAGCGCCTCGCCCGTGACGACGAGATTTCGGTCGCCGAGAGCGTGCTGATGCATTCGACCCGGCTGTCCGAACACACCCTGGTCGAGGTCGCATCGACCAAGGGCCAGGACCACCTGATGGCGATCTCGAGCCGCCCGCATCTGACCGAGGCCGTCACCGACATCATCGTCGACCGCGGCGAACGTCGCGTCATCCGCAAGCTCGCCAACAACCAGACCGCGCGCTTCTCCGAGACCGGCTATTCCGGGATGATGGCGCATGCCGAGGATGACGACGARCTGACCGAGATCATCGGGCTGCGCGTCGACCTGCCGAACAAGCATTTGCGCGACCTCCTGCGCCGCGCCACCGATTCGGTGCGCACCAAGCTGATGGCCTCCGCCCCGCCGGCGCTGCAGAAGGAGATCAAGAAGGTCCTGAAGACCATCAGCGACGTAGCGCGCAGCGATGGCGGCCTGGTCGGGCGCGACTTCACGCTGGCCGAAGAGGCCGTCAAGCGCATGAAAGGGCTGAACGAGCTCAACGACACCGCCATTGCCTTTTTCGCCGAGACCCGCCGCTTCGGCGAAGTAGCGGCCGCGCTCGGMMTGCTCAACAACGTGCCGACCGAGATGATGGCCAAGGTGCTGGAAGGCCCGCGCACCGACATCGTGCTGATCCCCTGCCGGGCGGCCGGGCTGATCTGGCCCGCCGTCGCCAAGATCCTGACTCACCGCCCGATCAAGCACGCCATCGACAGCGAGACGCTCAAGCTGGCGGAGCGCGATTACACCAGACTGTCGCTGGACACGGCGCAGCGCACGCTGCGGTTCTGGATGGTGCACAACAAGGTCGAGAAGTAAGCCGGACCGACCTTGCCGGTTTCGCAGGACGGAGTCGCGCGATACCGGCCTATCGCCGGGAGATCGCGTCGCCGTGATTGACTCGGCCACACCCGCACACCTACTGTGATGACGACGGTGCCCCATAACCGGGGCTCAAAAGGGAATGCGGCGCCGGACGCGTCTCGCGAGGGACATGATCGAAGGGCGCAGCTGTCCCCGCTCGTGCAGGCGGCAAATGACGCGTCATAGGCCACTCGGAAATCCTCGTCCCGGAACGACGTCATGGCGGCTATGACACGCGAGCCAGGGCACCCGCCGTCAGCGGTGGTCACACGCGAGGATATCGGTCCGGATGGTGTTGGCATCGTCTTCAGGCCGGCCGGCAACGACCTGCGTGGAACCTCGTTCGCGGTGACGTGCCACTGACGTGATGCCGAGGTCCACGTGTCTCCCGTTTCCCATGCCCGGCACTGCCGCGCCGTCCTGTCCTCGTCCTGTGTGCTCACATCGATTGCGCTGCTCGGTGCGTTTTCTGCAGCCGCGCAGCAATCCGCCTCCCCGCATCTGCTGCCGCCCGTCGAGGTCGACCCGCCACACAAACCGGCCGTCAAGAAACCGGTCGTCGCCGGCGGATCTCATGCCCGCAGCGCGGCATCGGCGCAGAGGCCGGTAGCGCCTGCCGCCGCCAGCCCAACCGGCATCGCCACGCCAGCCGCCGAGGCCGGCCGGTCGATCACCGTGGTGACTGACAAGGATATCGCCACCCAGCAGGGCCGYAGCCTGCCGGACATCCTGAGCACGGTCCCCGGCTTGACCGTCGTGCAGGCCGGCGGTCCGGGCGGGCAGAGCACCGTCTCCACCCGCGGCACCAGCGCCAACCATACCAAGCTCGTCATCGACGGCGTCGATGTCGGCAACGTCACCAACAGCAATGGCGCGCCCGATGTCGAGCATCTGCTCACCGCCGACATCCAGCGGCTCGAGGTGCTGCGCGGGCCGCAGAGCGGCCTCTATGGCGCGGATGCGCTCGGCGGCGTGATCTCGATCACCACCCGCAAGGGTGACGGACCGGCACAAGCCACCGGCTCGATCGAAACCGGCGCGTATCGGAGTTTCAACCAGACCGCGGGACTCAGCGGCTCAAAGGATCAATTCAACTACGCGTTCAACATTGCGCACCTTCACGCCGGCGATGTGCCGGTGACGCCCTGGCAATTGCTGCCACCAGGACGGAAGGCGATCGGCAACGCCTATGACAACGTCACGGCGTCGACCAGGCTCGGCGTCGACCTGAACGAGGCCTGGACGCTGAACGCGCTGGTTCGCCACACCGACGCGAGCCTGCTGTTCACCGGGGACAGCGGATCTCCGAGCTTTCCGAATGCAACCCAAAGCCATCACACCGACCGCCAGTTGACGACCCGCGAGGAAGCCGTCTGGTCGCTGCTCGGCGGCCGCATCCGCAACCATTTCGGCGTGAACTACGTCAACAACTGGTCTTACGATCTGGCGCCCGGCAATCCGGCGCCTACCATCGCCACCGGCGAGCGCATCAAATATGACTGGCGCGCAGTGGCCGAACTCTCCCCGCGCAATCATCTTGTGGTCGGCGTGGAGCAGCAGGCCGAGCGGCTGAAGGCGGCCGAGGTCCTGGCCGAGAACGGCAACAAGGCCGGCTTCGTCGAGCTGCAGACCGAATTCGCCAAGCGCTGGTTCGTGGTCGCGAGCCTGCGCGACGACGTCGACGATCGGTTCGGCGGCCACGGCACCTACCGGATCGCGCCGGCGGTGATCCTGCCGGTGACCGAGACCCGGCTGAAGGCGAGCTATGGCACCGGCTTCAAGGTGCCGACCTTGAGTCAGTTGTATCAGAATTTTCCGGCCTTCAATTTCTTCGCCAATCCGAACCTGAAGCCGGAGGCGAGCATCGGCTACGATGCCGGCTTCGAGCAGCCGCTGTTCGASGATCGGTTGCGCTTCGGCGCGAYCTACTTCCACAATGACATCACCAACCTGATCAGTTTCAACGCGAACGCCACCTCCTTTGCCAATATCGGCTTCGCCACCACCGAAGGCACCGAGAGCTTCGTCGCGGCGAAACTGACCGATCGCATCTGGCTCCGCGCAGACTACACGTTCACCCGCGCGGTCGACGCGAGCACCGGTCAGCAGCTGTTGCGCCAGCCGAGAGAGAAATGGAGCGCCACCGCCACATGGCTGCCGGTCGATGCGCTGACGCTGTCKGCCACCCTGCTGCGCGTCGGCGACTGGCTCGACGTCAGCCGCGACGGYACCACGACCGGCCTCGTCGCGCCCGGCTATACGCTGGTGAATCTGCGCGGCGACTACGCCCTCTCGGACCAGGTCAAGCTGTTCGCCCGGATCGACAATCTGTTCAACCGCCATTACCAGAACCCGACCGGCTTCCTGGCGCCCGGCTTCGGCATGTTCGGCGGCATCCGGATGGCCACCTCCGGGCTGCAGTGACGATGCCAACACGCTGGCCTGGGCGGTCGCGGTCAGGCAGGGCACGCGGCCGCGCTCGGACTCGGAGCAGACGGTGTGGCCGGGGGCCCTTCGGCGCCATCATCGCCACGATTGACTCAGCCACACGCGCACACCTACTGTGATGGTGACGGTGCCCCCTGACCGGGGCTCAAAAGGGAATGCGGTGCCGGACGTCCTTAACGGRTCGTTCGAAGGCCGCAGCTGCCCCCGCAACTGTAAGCGGCGAATCTCACGTCAGATGCCACTGGGATTCTCGGTCCTGGGAAGGCGGCGTTGAGGTGACGACCCGCGAGCCAGGAGACCTGCCGTCAGCCGTGGTCACACGCGAGGATGCCGGTCGGGGCGTTTATTGGCATCGTTTCTACGCCGGGCAGCATTGGCCGGTGTGAAACCTCGTTCGCGGTGACGTGCCACTGACGTCATGCCGAGGTTCCCTCGTGTTCTCGTTCCTATCCGTCGCCCGGCGCCATCGCGCCGGCCTGTYGTCGTCGACCGTCCTGGTCTCCATCGCGACGTTCGGCGCGGCTCCGGCCACCGCCCAGCAATCCGCCTCCCCCGACCTGCTGCCGCCGGTCGAGGTCGATCCGCCCCGCAAGCCGGCCGCTCCGAAGCCGGCCTTGCCGCGTGGGGCGCAGACGCCGCGCGCAGGCGCATCGCAGCCGGCGGCCACGCAGAGCGCCGCCGCCCAGGCCAACACACAACTCGTCGTCAGCCCGACCGGCATCGCAACCCCCGCAGCCCATGTGGCGAACGCGATCACCGTCGTTACGGCCAAGGACATCGCCACGCAACAGTTCCGCAGCGTGCCCGACATCCTCGCCGCCATTCCCGGCTTGAACGTCGTGCAGACCGGCGGCGCTGGCGGGCAGAGCTCGGTCTTCACCCGCGGGACAAACGCGAATCACACCAAGATCCTGATCGACGGCATCGATGTCGGCGACGYCACCAATGCCAATGGTGCGTTCGACTTCGCCCATCTGCTGACCTCGGACATCCAGCAGTTCGAGGTGCTGAGGGGGCCGCAGAGCGGCCTCTATGGCTCGGATGCGATCGGTGGCGTCATCTCGGTGATCACGCGCAAGGGCGACGGCCCGGCGCGGGCAACCGCTTCGATCGAGACCGGCACGTATCAGACCTTCAACCAGTCGGCCGGCGTCAGCGGGTCGCAGGACAATGTGAACTACGCGATSAATGTCGCGCATCTCCATGCCGGCGACATTCCGGTCACGCCACAGCAATTGCTGCCGGCGGGGCAGAAGGCGATCGGCAACGCCTATGACAACGTCACCGCCTCGACCAAATTCGGCGTCGACCTCAACGARGCCTGGTCGCTGAATTCSGTGWTGCGCTAYACGGACGCRACGCTGCTGTTCACCGGCGACGGCRGCTTTCCCAGCGTCCCGAACGCGGCCCAGAGCASCCATGCCGTGCRGCAGTTCGCCACGCGCGAGGAAGCCGTGTGGTCGCTGCTCGACGGCCGCATCAAAAACTATTTCGGYATCAACTACGTCAACAACCGGACGTCCGATCTCACCGCGRGCAATCCCCTCGCCGCGATCTCGACYGGCGAGCGCATCAAATATGACTGGCACGCGGTCACCGAGCTCGCTCCGCACAACAATTTCATCGTCGGGCTCGAGCAGCAGACCGACCGCCTCCAGACCACGGGCCTCACGGCCGAGAACGGYAACAGAGCCGGCTTCGTCGAGGTGCAGACGAATTTCGCACAGCGCATGTTCCTGGTCGCGAGCCTGCGCAACGACATCAACGATCAATTCGGCAGCCATGGCACCTACCGGATCGCACCGGCCGTGATCCTGCCGGTCACCGAAACCAAGCTGAAGGCGAGCTACGGCACCGGCTTCAAGGCGCCGACCTTGAGCCAGCTCTATCAGGACTTTCCGGCGTTCAACTTCTTCGCCAATCCGAACCTCAAGCCGGAGCAGAGCACCGGCTATGATGCGGGATTCGAGCAGCCGCTGTTCGACGATCGCATCCGCSTCGGCGCGACCTACTTCCACAACAGTATCACCGACCTCATCAACTCCAATGYGACCTTCACCTCCTACGCCAATGTCGGACTCGCCACCACCGAGGGCACCGAGAGCTTCGTCACAGCGCACCTGACGGACCGGCTGTCGCTGCGCGCGGACTATACGTTCACGCGCGCGGTCGACGCGACGACCGGTCTGCAGCTGCTGCGCCGCCCGAAGGAAAAATGGAGCGCGACAGCGGTCTGGACGCCGCTGGACCCGCTGACGGTGTCGGCCACCTTGCTGCGCGTCAGCGACTGGCGCGACGTCAGCCGCGACGGCATGACCTCGGGCCTCGTCGCGCCCGGCTATACCGTCGTGAACCTGCGCGCCGACTACGCGGTCTCCGGCCAGGTCAAGCTGTTCGGCCGCGTCGATAACCTGTTCAAYCGGCACTAYCAGAACCCGACCGGCTTCSTGGCCCCGGGCCTCGGCGTGTTCGGCGGCATCCGCATGGCGAGCTTCGGGATGGAGTGAACGCCCTGCCCTGCGAAYCGCTGTCATCGACATCCCCAATGGACTACAATCCMCCCCGAAGGAGACGACCCATGGCTCTCGACATCCTCACCTCCCCCGCCGACGCTCGCCTCACGCCCGTGCCGCCGCGGCATGCTGCGGCCTTCTGCTTCGCGCTGCTGGTCAYCGCCTGCGCGCTGGCGAGCTTCGCCTTTGCCTGCGCCACGCCATTCGCGGCCTTCGCGGTGGTCGCAGCCGCCCTGCTGCCGCTMCGCCCCGCGTTGCTCTGCGTGCTCGGCGCCTTCCTGGTCAACCAGGGCATCGGYTTCGGCGCCCTGCATTATCCCATCGATGCCARCACGCTGGCMTGGGGGATCGCAATCGGTGCCGCCGCGCTCGGCGCCACGATCATCGCGCGCCTCGTGTTGCAGGCGTTGCGCGCCGCACCGGCGCCGCTCGCGCTCACCGCCGCCCTGCTCGGCGCCTACGCCGGCTACGAGCTGCTGCTTCTCGCGGCCACGCCCGTGCTMGGCGGCGCGTCGAGCTTCACGCCTGCGATCGTCGCGCGCCTCGGACTGACCGGCGCCGCCTGGCTGGCCGGGCTCGTCGCCACCTGTGAGATCGTCCGCCTGCTCGCGCCGCGCGTCTCACGCCGCGCGATGTCCTGAATGGACCGGCGACGGCTCGATCCAACAAAAACGGCGGGCCTCGGCCCGCCGTTTGCATTTCTCGATCGTCGTCGCGAGACCTTAGTTCTTCGACTTGTCGACCAGCGCGCCCTTCTTGATCCAGGGCATCATGTCGCGCAGGCGGGCACCGACTTCCTCGATCGGGTGCTGGGCGAGACGGGCACGGGTGGCCTTGAACGAGGACTGGTTGACCTTGTTCTCCAGCATCCAGTCGCGRGCGAAGCGGCCGGACTGGATGTCGTCGAGCACGCGCTTCATCTCGGCCTTGGTCTCGGGGGTGATGATGCGCGGGCCGGTGACGTACTCGCCATATTCAGCGGTGTTGGAGATCGARTAGTTCATGTTGGCGATGCCGCCTTCATAGATCAGGTCGACGATCAGCTTCACCTCGTGRAGGCACTCGAAATAGGCCATTTCCGGGGCGTAGCCRGCTTCCGTCAGCGTCTCGTAGCCGGCCTTGATCAGCTCGACCAGGCCGCCGCACAGCACCGCCTGCTCACCGAACAAATCGGTCTCGCACTCTTCCTTGAAGGTGGTCTCGATGATGCCGGCGCGGCCGCCGCCGATCGCCGAGGCGTAGGACAGGCCGAGATCATGGGCATTGCCCGAGGAGTCCTTGGCGATCGCGATCAGGCAGGGCACGCCGCCGCCGCGCTGGTATTCGGAGCGGACGGTGTGGCCGGGGCCCTTCGGCGCGATCATCAGCACGTCGAGATCGGGGCGCGGATCSAGCAGGTTGAAATGCACGTTGAGACCATGGGCGAAGACGAGCGCGGCGCCCTGCTTCATGTTGTCGTGCAGGTGCTCGCGGTAGATGTCGCCCTGCAGCTCGTCCGGGGTCAGCATCATCACGAGGTCGGCCCACTTCGCGGCCTCGGCGACTTCCATCACCTTGAAGCCGGCACCYTCGGCCTTCTTGGCCGAGGCCGAGCCCTTGCGCAGCGCAATCGCGACGTCCTTGACGCCGGAATCCTTCAGGTTCAGCGCATGGGCATGGCCCTGGCTGCCATAGCCGACGATGACGACCTTCTTGCCCTTGATCAGGTTCAGATCGGCGTCGCGATCGTAGTAGACACGCATTGTCGTTTCCTCTTTGAAATGGCCGGAATTGGCTGGAAAGTCAGACGCTTGGGTGAGGCACGGGCGGCTGCGCCCGGACGAAATCCGGCCCGTGTCTAGAGCATTTTGAGGTGCGATGGAAACCCCGATCTCGCATGGCGGCCGCCCCTCTCATGCGTCCATGAACACGGGATAGAGCGAGGCCAGCAGCAGCAGGGCCATCAGGATATTAAAGCCGCGGACCGCGCGCTCCGAGCTCAAGAGCGGCCGCAATGCGGTGCCGAACAGGGTCCAGGTAATGGTCGAGCCGATCGCCATGACGAAGCTGATGGCGACCTGCAACGCAACGTTGGCGGGAAAGCGGGCGATGGCGGCATAGGCCGTGATGGTGCTGATCACCATCACCCAGCCCTTGGCATTGACCCATTGGAACAGCGCCGCGCCCCAGAACGACATCGGGCCGCGCGGCGMCGTGTCGTTATCGGTCTTGGCCGATCCGGAGAAGGCGATGACGACCGCGAGATAGATCAGATAGGCRGCGCCGAGATATTTCAGCACCTCCTGCAGCACGGGATAGCGGATGAACACCGTGGCCAGCCCGAAGCCGACCGCGCCGACCATGAAGGCGAAGCCGAAGCTGACGCCCATCATATGCGGCACCGTGCGGCGGAAGCCGTGGGTCACGCCCGACGACAGCAGCATGATGTTGTTCGGCCCCGGCGTGAACGCCATCACGAAGGCGAAGGTGACGAAGGCGATRAGGAGCTGCTGGGACATCTAATGAGCTTCCGCCGCACGACGGCTCTTCACCCTCCCCTGAAGGGGGAGGGKCGATCGCGCACGAAATGCGCGATCRGGGTGGGGTGGGCCCCAGGCACAGCTCGCGCGGGGAGGCGTCCCCCCGCCCCGTTTCACATCGCGGCTTCGCGCGATGTGAAACGCCCCTCCCCCTCCAGGGGAGGGTGGCAGCGTGCTCGCCTCGCCATCTCGCGCAAACATCAACACAGCTCGCCTAMCCCTGCCCCGCCGGCTTCTGCAGCACATAGGTCGCGTGCATCGGSGCGTGGTAGTCGGCCGACACAGTGACGAAGCCGACCTCGCTCAGCATCCGCTCCATCACCCAGGCGAAGGTCGAGTTCTCGTCGCGCATATGGGTGATGACGCTGTCGCGGGCGAGGTCGTGGTTCTTGATGTTGAAATCGGCCCACTGCTCGATCGAGCGCTCGGCGCCGTCGGGCATGCTGACATAGACGATATCGCGCAGGAAGAACTGCGCGCCCGGCTTCAGCGCGCCGTAGATCCGCGCGAGCGCCACCGCCTTCCAGAAGTCCGGCAGATGATGCAGCGTGAACTCGCTGGCGATCAGGTCGTAGGAATTGGCCTCATAGGCGAACGACAGCAGGCCGGCCGAATGCATCCGCACCGCGGTGCGGCGGTCGCGGGTGTAGATCTTGGTCAGCGCCAGCATCGCCGGGGAGATGTCGATGGCGTCGACGACCGCGCCCAGCAGCGCCGCTTCCGTCGCCAGCACGCCATTGCCGCAGCCGATATCGGCCACTCGCCAGCCGGGCTTGACGCCCAGCATCTTGAGCGCSGCGCGCGCGCGCTCGTCCGCATCATCCCCCGCGCCATAGATCGAGGCCACGGCATGATCCAGCCCGATCCGGTTCCGTTCGTTGTAGTACCAGTCGCGCGCCAGCATGGCTCACATCCCTTCCGGTCCCCGCCCGATCGCCGCAATGCCGGTCCTGGCCACCTCGACCAGGCCGAGCGGACGCATCAGATCGATAAACTGACTGATCTTGTCGGTGTTGCCTGTGATCTCGAACACGAAGCTTTCCGTGGTGGCGTCGATGACGCGGGCCCGGAACGCATCCGCCAGCCGCAGCGCCTCGACGCGCGGCTCGCCGGTGCCGCGCACCTTGATCATCGCCAGCTCGCGCTCGATCGCACGCTTCGTCAAGGTCATGTCGACRACGCGATARACCGGSACCATGCGGTCGAGCTGGTGCTTGATCTGCTGGATCACCATCGGCGTGCCCGTGGTCACGATGGTGATGCGCGACAGGTGCTTCTGGCTCTCGGTCTCGGAGACGGTCAGGCTCTCGATGTTGTAGCCGCGGCCGGAAAACAGGCCGATCACCCGCGCGAGCACGCCGGGCTCGTTCTGCACCAGCACTGACAGCGTGTGCGTCTCGTTAGGGTCGTGGCGATCTTCGAGGAAATAGGCTGATGCTGGCTGGTTCATTGCTGTCCCCGTGGTGTCTCTGCCGTCATGGCCGGGCTTGTCCCGGCCRTCCACGTCGAGCGTCGCGCGCGCGGCTCGTGGATGCCCGGGCCTTCGCCGCGCCGAAGCGGCTTCGGCCGCGCAGGCGGGTCAAGCCCGGGCATGACGGCGGTGTTTGTGGTGCGCCGAGTGCCCATCACGACACTCCTGCCATTTCTTCGGAGGCTGCCGGCATCACCCAGCGCCTGAACAAATCGAGATCGATGTTGCCGCCGGTCAGCACCAGGCCGACGCGCTTGCCGGCGAGCTTGCGCTTGTCCTGCAGGGCCGCCGCGAGCGAGGCTGCGCCGGCACCTTCGGCGAGATTGTGCGTGTCGGTCCAGAAGATGCGGATAGCCTCGGCGATCTCGGCGTCGCTGACCTGCACGATGCGCGATGCACCCTTGAGAATGATCGCGAGSGCATCGGCATCGGGGCTGCGCGTCGCGAGCCCATCAGCCTTCGTATCGGCGCTGTTGGTCGTCACCACGGTGCGCGCCGCGAATGACAGCGCGTAGGACGGCGCCTCCGTCGACTGCACGCCGACGATCTCGGTCTTCAGSCCGAGCAGGTCACGCGCGAGAATGCAGCCGCAGATGCCGGAGCCCTGCCCGATCGAGACGTAGAGCACATCGAGATCAGGGGCGGAACGGAACAGCTCCAGCGCGTAGGTCGCAACACCGCGCACGAGATCAGGATGGAACGACGGCACCATGTGCAGSCCATCACGCGCCGCGTGCCGCCCGGCTTCCTCGCGCGATTCCTGGAAATCGCTGCCATWCTCGATCAGYTCGGCACCGAACGCGGCCATCGCGCGGTTCTTCTCAACCGAATTGCCCCTGGGCACGTAGATCGTCACCGGCAGGCYRTTGCGGCGGCCGGCRAAMGCGACGCTCTGGCCATGATTGCCGCGCGTCGCGGTGATCAGGCCRCGGACATCAGGCTGCGTGCGCTTGAGGTTGTCGACRTAMACCAGCCCGCCGCGCACCTTGAAGGCRCCGGCCGGCGTGTGGTTCTCATGCTTGACGACGACGCCGGCCCCCAGCCGCGCGGCGAGCAGCGGCCACGCATGCGCCGGCGTCGCCGGCACGGCGGCGCCGACGATGGCATGGGCGGCTTCCAGCTCAGCGAGCGTGAACATGGGACTGCTCATGTGTTGTTCGCCGATAGCCGCGAACGCCGCTGCGCTCCCTCTCCCCGTTCTGACGGGGGCGCGACGAGCTTCGCTCGCGCTGAGAGGGCTGGGGTGAGGGGCAGCCACACGCAACGGCCGTGCGGAGAGCCCCYCTCACCCGGATTGCATCTGACGATGCCATCCGACCTCTCCCCGCAAGCGGGGAGAGGTGAAGAGCGCCGSYRCCGCACCACMGTGTCATGCCCGCGAAGRCGGGCATCCAGGACGCCGCGGCCGKYGTGAGWCCCACGACCGCCGCGGCKTCCTGGATCGCCCGGTCAAGCCGGGCGATGACAGCGGAGTTTGTCGGGCGCGCTGWGCTCACGAWCAGTCCTCACACCAGCGCCTTRCCGCCGGCGAAGGCCGCAGCCGGATCCGACGCTTCCGCCGGCAGGATCATCTCGTTGTGCGCCTTGCCGGAGGGGATCATCGGGAAGCAGTTCTCCAGCGCGGCGACRCGGCAGTCGAACAGCACCGGCTTCTTGACCGAGATCATCTCCTTGATCGCGCCGTCGAGATCGCCGGGCTTTGAGACCTGCAGGCCGACGCCGCCATAGGCCTCCGCCAGCTTGACGAAGTCCGGCAGCGCTTCCGAGTAGGAATGCGACAGGCGGTTGCCGTGCAGCAGYTGCTGCCACTGCCGCACCATGCCCATATACTGGTTGTTGAGGATGAAGATCTTGACCGGCAGCTCGTACTGCACGGCCGTCGACATCTCCTGCATCGTCATCTGCACCGAGGCGTCGCCGCCGATGTCGATAACCAGGCTGTCGGGATGCGCGACCTGGACGCCGATCGCCGCCGGCAGKCCATAGCCCATGGTGCCGAGGCCGCCCGAGGTCATCCAGCGGTGCGGCTCCTCGAAGCCGTAGAACTGCGCCGCCCACATCTGGTGCTGACCGACCTCGGTCGTGATGTAGGTGTCGCGGCCGCGCGTCAGCTCGAACAGCCGCTGGATCGCATATTGCGGCATGATGACGTCGCGGTTCGGCTTGTAGGCYAGCGAGTTGCGCGCCCGCCAGGTGGCGATCTGCTGCCACCACGCCTTGATGTCCGGCGTCTTTGCCTCGGCCTTGAACACCTGCAGGATGTCGGCGAGCACGTCGCCGCAATCGCCGATGATCGGCACGTCGACGCGGATGTTCTTGTTGATCGAGGACGGATCGATGTCGATGTGGATCTTCTTCGAGTTCGGCGAGAACGCGTCGGTGCGGCCGGTGATGCGGTCGTCGAAGCGCGCGCCGACGCACAGCATGACGTCGCAATCATGCATCGTCATGTTGGCCTCGTAAGTGCCGTGCATGCCGAGCATGCCGAGCCAATTGGTGCCCGACGCCGGATAGGCGCCCAGCCCCATCAGGGTCGAGGTGATCGGAAAGCCCGTGACCTCGACCAGCTCACGCAACAGCCTGGAGGCCTCCGGCCCCGAATTGATGACGCCGCCGCCGGAATAGATCACCGGCCGCTTGGCCGAGGCCAGCAGCGCGACCGCCTTGCGGATCTGCATCGCATCGCCCTTGACGCGCGGGGCGTAGGAGACGTGGACGTCGGACTTGCGCGGCGGATGATAGGTGCCGGTGGCRAACTGCACGTCCTTCGGCACATCGACGACGACGGGGCCCGGCCGGCCCGAGGTCGCGACATAGAACGCCTCGTGCAGCACCTTGGCCAGATCGTTGACGTTGCGGACCAGCCAATTGTGCTTGGTGCAAGGCCGGGTGATGCCGACGGTGTCGCATTCCTGGAAGGCGTCGTTGCCGATCAGATGCGTCGGCACCTGGCCGGTGATGCAGACCAAGGGAATCGAATCCATCATCGCATCCGCCAGCGGCGTCACCATGTTGGTGGCGCCGGGACCTGATGTCACCAGCACGACGCCCGGCTTGCCGGTCGAGCGCGCATAGCCTTCGGCGGCATGGCCGGCGCCCTGCTCGTGACGGACCAGGATGTGCTCGACTTCGCTCTGCTGGAAGATCTCGTCATAGATCGGAAGCACCGCGCCGCCCGGATAGCCGAAAATGTGCTGCACGCCGTGGTCGATGAGCGCGCGCACGATCATCGCGGCGCCGGTCATCTGGTTCGGATCGTGGCTCTTGTCGGTCATGGCAGGCTCCGGATCGCTTCTGTCAGCGGCTTTGTCGTCTGGGTCAGTCGTKTCGGTCAGTTCGGGGTCGTCTCGGTTCGGGGTCGTCCAGGCAATAAAAAAGGGCCCTGGAAGGCCCTGCGCACCGCTCGGATCATGGATGGCCGCTAGCCATCCCCGGCGATGCGCCTGGGTACGACTACGATAAGGATGGCGGTAATAATGTTGCGCATGTTGCCGAGCAGACTTCCCAAAGGTTGCGCGAACATAGCCACGGATACCCCGATGTCAAGGCAAAGCCGGCTCATRCGCGCGATTTTGTCAGGTTAACGCGGAATTCGCCGTTCGGCGAGCGGTAATTTGGCCGTCACGCCGTCATTGCGAGCGMAGCGAAGCAATCCGGGGCCACTCGACAACTCTGGATCGCTTCGTCGCTGCGCTTCTCGCGATGAYAATTAGAGGAACGCCACCCRCCCCCGCGCCTGCTCCGGCGTCAGCCATTCGAACTCCGGCAGCTGATGCCGAAACCAGGTGAATTGCCGCTTGGCATAATGCCGGGTGTCGGCCTTGCCGATCAYGGCCGCCTCCTCCCGCGTGATCTCTCCGCGGAGATGCCGGATCAGCGCCGGCACGCCGTGGGCCTTCATCGCCGGCAGCAGCGGATCGAGCCCGCGCGCCGCCAGCCGCGTGACCTCCTCCAGCGCCCCGTCCGCGAGCATGGCGTCAAACCGTGCATCGATCCTGGCGTACAGCGCCTCGCGCTCCGGAGCGATGAACAGCGCCCGATAGCTTCCCTCCGGGAGCAGTGGCGGGGTGGTSTCGGCATGCCACTCGGCCAATGGCCGACCGGTGGCCTCGATCACCTCCAGCGCCCGGGCAATACGGGTGCGGTCGCGGACATTCAGCCGCGCCGCCGCCGCGGCATCGCGCCGCGCCAGCTCGGCATGCAGCGCCTCCACCCCGTCGCGATCGAGCCTGAGACGCACCGCCTCGCGCACCTCGTCCGGCACAGGTGGCACGGCCGACAGGCCGCGCGTCAGGGCCTTGAAGTAAAGCCCGGTGCCGCCGATGAAGATCGGCAGCCCCCCGCCTCGTCGCACCTCGTCGAGAACCTCTTTGGCATCACGGACATAATGGCCGGCCGAGTAGTTCACGGCGGCATCGACACAGCCATAGAGCCGGTGCGGCACCGCGGCCTCTTCKGCGAGGCTCGGTCGGGCCGTCAGCACCCTCAGATCGCGGTAGACCTGCATCGAATCGGTATTAATGACCGCCCCGCCCGCTTTTTGCGCAAGTTCCAGAGCGAGCGCCGACTTGCCGCTGGCGGTCGGCCCTGCGATAAGCACGGCTTTGTTGATCCCTGGCAAAGTCACCGGATGTCTCTCGTCGCCACCTTCATCTGCAATCCCGCCGATCCCGCGCTTGATACCACGATCGTGGAGGCCTTCCTGGCCGTACTGCCATCGCCGGGGACGCCGCGCTGGCTGTTCGACGAAGTCGCGATCGACATCCCGTTCGCCGGCGAGGGCGAGGTCCACAAGATCGAGGCGCGCTTGCGCGACCTGCGCGGCGACATGCCGATCGACATCGTCGTGCAGGCGGAAGCCGTCCGGCGCAAGAAGCTTTTTCTGGCCGACATGGACTCGACGATGATCGGACAGGAATGCATCGACGAACTCGCCGAATTTGCCGGGCTGAAGGCGCGTGTCTCCGCCATCACCGAACGGGCGATGCGCGGCGAGATCGCGTTCGAGCCGGCCTTGCGCGAACGCGTGGCGCTGCTGAAGGACCTGCCGGTGAGCGTCGTCGACGAGGTTCTCGCCAAGCGTATCAAGCTCACCCCGGGCGGCCGCCAGCTGGTAATGACCATGCGGGCACATGGCGCCTATACATGTCTGATCTCCGGCGGCTTCACGCTGTTCACGCGTCCCATCGCGGCCACGATCGGCTTTCAGGAAAATCGCGCCAACGAGCTCGTGGTGGCCGACGGCAAGCTGACCGGTGACGTGCGTGAGCCGATCATCGGACGCGACGCCAAGCTCGCCACCCTGACCGAACTGCGCGAATCCTTCGACCTCGACGAGATCGACACGCTGGCGGTGGGTGACGGCGCCAACGATCTCGGCATGATCGAGGCGGCCGGCCTCGGCGTCGCCTATCACGCCAAGCCCGCGGTCTCCGCGGCCGCCTCCGCACGCATCGACCATGGCGACCTCACCGCGCTCCTCTACGCCCAGGGCTACACGCGCGCCGAATTCGTGGAATGAGCCCTGGATGAAGCAGCCGCCGCGCAGAAACGGCTGCCTGCGCGCCATCATGTCACCCCCGAGAGCCGGATGGTGAACACGGCGCGGCCTCGTTCGAACGAATGACACATCGCGCCGTGATGGCAGCCGAAGGGCGCACGCCGCTTTGAATACGAATCATGCATTCGAGGGCAAGGACATGTGCAGCCTCTGCTCGCGCAATCGGGCTGAACGTTTATTTCAATCTGCCGCGCTCACGCGCAACCACGTTCCAAATCATTTCAAAACGCTGATCGTGTCATTCGACACTCGCATCAGATCCAGCAACGACGCCGCTAATTTTAACCGCGTCACCGTTCCATCAATTGTCAAATCATGCTGCATCGCATATATGGTTTTTCAGGTGAGGAAGCGTCCAAGACACGAACACGATTGCGCATGACGCGATCGATCATCGTCACAAAAGGACCTCCGATGACCATCAAGCGACTCATTCCCAGCACTCTGCTCGTTCTCGCCGCGCTCAGCAGCGCCGYTGTTGCAGCCGAATTGCCGAACTACGAAGTCAAGGCGCTGCCGGCCACTCCGCATCARCTGTCCGTCGTCGGCGCTTCGGCTGCCGAGGAGCAGGCCCCYGCTGCCGACCTGACGCGCGCCGGCATGCCCGCCACGAACCACCAGCTCGCCGTGCTGACCACCCACCGCCGCAGCGCCGCTCTTGTTGTCCCGACCACGGTCGGCAGCGCACGCAACTAAGCGCCTGATGTGATCTCTCGACCCATCTCCTCGAGYCCCGTTCTGTCATAGCTCGAGGAGGTGTCGCCGGTCGCGGGCGCCACCGCCCGGGACGATGCCGACCACGACGTGACGATGGTGCGCCGCCACGTCGGAGCAGTCGAGGCAACGAGCCTCCTTCTCCCCTCCCTTCCCCCGCCGTTGACATCAGATGATCCAACCCGCCATGGTGTTGACGAGGGTTGTTTTSGTCAGCATCTGATTGCGAGCCATTGATCCCCGCTCCAGAGTGGATGTCGGCTGCTGTGTGAGGCCGGAGGGAGCCGCGTTGACTGACACGACGCCGCAATTGGACGATGCCGCGTTCCGTCCGATCGACCGGGCGAAGCTGCTGGAGCCAGCCCCGTCCTCGCATCCCCCGCGCATCCTGCTGCTCTATGGATCGCTGCGGCAGCGTTCGTTCAGCCGGCTGCTCACCGAGGAGGCCGCGCGCATTCTCGCCCGTTATGGCGTGGAGACGCGGAGCTTCGATCCGCACGGATTGCCCCTGGTCGACGAGTCCRGGCCCGATCATCAGAAGGTTCAGGAGCTCATGCAGCTCGTGACCTGGTGCGAGGGCATGGTGTGGTGCTCGCCCGAGCGGCACGGGGCGATGACCGGCGTGATGAAGACCCAGATCGACTGGATTCCGCTGTCGGTGGGAGCCGTCAGGCCGACGCAGGGCAAGACGCTGGCGGTGATGCAGGTCAGCGGCGGCTCGCAGTCTTTCAACGCCGTCAACCAACTGCGCGTGCTCGGCCGCTGGATGCGGCTGATCACCATCCCGAACCAGTCGTCAGTCCCGAAGGCCTTCGCGGAGTTCGACGAGGCCGGGCGCATGAAGCCATCGGCCTATTATGATCGCCTCGTCGACGTGATGGAAGAGCTCGTCAAGTTCACGCTGCTGACACGCGACCGGGCCGACTATCTGGTCGACCGCTACTCCGAGCGCAAGGAAAGCGCCGAGGCGCTCTCGCAACGGGTCAATCAGAGGTCGATCTGATCGGTCCTGGAGCAGMTCCGGAAAGATGGCTTCCCGCCATYAGGCCGCTTGCTGCTGCTTCTCCCCGCCGATCCGCGCGACGGTGGCCGAGGGCAGCAGCAGGAGCGCGGCAACGCTGGCCACGGCGCAGGCCGAGGCCGCCACCAGGAACATCCGGGCATAGTCAGGCGCTCCTCCCGAGAGACCCAGAACGGCGCCGAGCGTCGCGATCCCGATCGCGAAGCCGGCCTGGCGCATGATCACCGTGACCGCCACCGCCRTGCCGGCCTGATCAGCCGGCACCAGCGCAACGACCRCCCCCGACAATTGCGGATGCGCCAGCGCGGCGCCCACTCCCATCGCGCCCATGGCGACGCGCACCAGCCATGATCGGAACGTCGGATCTGGTGTGGCGAGCGCGCCGACGAACAGCAGATTGCCGACAGCCGTGATGGCGAGCGCGACGCTGAAATGCCGTCGCCAGCCCCACCAGTTGACCAGCCTGGCACCGAATGGCGGCACCACGAGCATCGGGAATGTCGCCATGAGCATCGCCAATCCACATTCGGCCGCGTTCCAGCCGAATGTCGCAGCGAAAAAGTTCGGCAGATAGACCAGGACGGCCCAATARCCGAGCGACACCGAATTCAGCAGCAGCGCGACCGCAATCATCGCGCGGTTGACGAAGATCGCGGGATCAAAGATCGGCTGCGGCCGGCGCCGCTGCTGCCACAGGAAGGCCCCCAGAAGCAGCGCGGCCAGGACAATTCCGAGGACCAGATCTGCGCCGCCGCGCGCGTGCAACAGCGCGGCGATCAGCATGCAGAGCGCTGCGCTCAGAAGCCCCATGCCGAGGTAGTCGAGCGGACGTTGCGGCRACTTGYGCATTTCGGGCACGAGCCTGGGAATGCTCSAGGCGGCCAGCAGGCACGCCGGCAGATTGGCGGCGAAGATCCAGCGCCAACCGACCCACGTGGAGATGCCGCCGCCAATGCTCGGTCCGAGCGCCATGGCAACGCCAGAGACCACGCCGAGCCAGCCCAACGCCCGCGTGCGCGCGCCCGGCGCCGGATAGAGCGCGGCGATCAGCGCGACGCCGCCGGTCATCACAAAGGCCGCTCCCAATCCCTGCAAGGCGCGTGCGAGCCCGAGGGTCAAGCCATCCCCCGCCAGCGCGCACGCCAGCGATGCCGCCGCGAAGACGAGATTGCCGGCCAGCATCGCACGGCGACGGCCCATGCTGTCGGCAAGACTGCCCGCAACCAGGAGCGCCGCCGTGAAGGCGAGGCTGTAAGCGTCCATCACCCAGGCCTGGCCGGCGATCCCGAGCCCCAGCCCGTCCGCGATCACGGGCAAGGCGACGACCACGGCGGTCACGTCGAAATTGGTGAGGAAGGCGGCCAGGCTCAAGGCGAGCGCCGGCCACATCGACGTGACCGTCTCCAGTTCGGACGGCGATGACACTGAACGGGCGTTAGGCACTGAGCGCACTCCAACGTGACGAGCGACGCCCTCAGAAATGACCGTCGCGCCTGTTCACGTCAGCATGAATTTCATTCATACTGGCATCATGCGATCTCTTCCGCCTTTCGATGGGCTCGTGGCCTTTGAAGCTGCGGCHCGCCACCGCAGCATCACATTGGCGGCGACCGAACTCGGACTGACACAGAGCGCGGTGAGCCACCGGCTGCGCAAGCTCGAGACCTATCTCGGCGCCAAGCTGTTCAACCACCGCAGCGGGACTGGGCTGTCGCCGACGACGGCCGGCGCCTCGCTGCTCACCGAGACCGTGGGCCTGCTCGACGAACTGGCGATGCTGCGTGCGCGCTACCGTGCCGCCGCACAGCCCGCAGTCTTGAAGGTCGGGGTGGGCGCGGCCCTGTCGCATTATTGGCTGGTGCGGAGATTGCCCGGCTTTCTGGCGCGACACGGCGATGTCGGCGTCGAGCTCKTTGTCGCGGAAAGCGAAGCCCAAGCGCGGGCGGCCGATGTCGACCTTCAGGTGCTGTGGCTGCCGAAGACAGTGGCACGCGCAAGCTCGACGCAACGGGTGCTGTTCCGGGAGCGTGTCTTCCCCGTCGCCATGCCGCGCCTGTTGCCACGCAGCCGCGCCCTGCACAACGTCCGCGATCTCGCAAACTATCCGATCATTCACAAGGGGCGCGCTGGCCGCGACGACGGCGCGGAATGGTCATGGCCGGCATGGTTCGAGCGGCTCGGCCTCGGCGCGGCAGCGCCGGGCGGCATGCGGGTCGACACGATCAGCCTGGCGCTGGCCGCAGCGATCGCGGGCGCGGGCGTGGCACTGGGRCGATCACTGCTGGTGCACGACGCGCTGGCCGACCGGCGCTTGACTCGCGTGCTGGCAGCTGAATGGGATATGCCGTCCAGCAAAGTCCATGTCGTGCGCTGGCCCGCCGTGCTGAGCGCGGACCCGCGCGTCAAACTGTTCACGGGCTGGCTGGCCGGCGAGGCGGCGCTGC
>BFBZ01000024.1_pt17 | contig 39766 bp, 41 predicted proteins | sample 1888401 | NCBI WGS metagenome assembly BFBZ01 (sample SAMD00112614, study PRJDB3348) | symbiont metagenome | host: Chara braunii | reverse complement strand
GCGCCGCTGGTGCTGCGCGGTGCCGCGCCGACCGTCGGCTGGGCGCCGGTGACGTTGCCGCAAGCCGACGACGACACCGCGATGCGGCTGGTCGAGCTCTATACGCATCGTGATCCCGCGCTGGCGGCGGCGCTGTCGCAAGGGCTGAAGCTGGAGAAGGTCGCGTTCGGCGACGACATGAAGCCGAAGCCGGGCGGCAACCAGATCGCGGCGATGCGCCAGGTGGCGCGCGGCGCGGCGAAGCTGATGGCCGCGGATGATGGTCCGCGCATCGCGGCGCTGGCGTTCGACGGTTGGGACACCCATGCCAATGAAGGCGGCGCGGTCGGCCGGCTGGCGCAATTGCTGTCGGGCCTCGATGGCGCGCTCGCCGAATTCGAGAGCGGGCTGGGCGCGCGCTGGCGCGATACGGTGGTCGTCGTCGCCACCGAATTCGGGCGCACCGCGAAGATCAACGGCACCCAGGGCACCGATCACGGCACCGGCACCATCGCGCTGCTGGCCGGCGGCGCAGTCAAGGGCGGCCGGGTGATCGCCGAKTGGCCGACACTCAAGACCGCGAGCCTCTATCAGGGCCGCGACCTCGCGCCGACGACGGATCTGCGCGCGGTTTTCAAGGGCGTGCTCGCCGATCATCTCGGCMTCGGCGAGCGCGCGCTCGGCGAGAGCGTGTTTCCGGACAGTGCTGCCGTGAAGCCGATSAAGGGGCTGGTGGCGTAAAGCGGGACGCCCCATCCGAGCCTCTCGCAATGGCCGACGATCGCCGCAGGCGCATCGCGCGGCGAAGTCTGCTATTCCTGAACGCAGCGGCACATCATCCAGGAGATCAGCATGTTCATCGCCATGAATCGTTTTCGCGTCGCCAAGGGCTCGGAGTCTGCCTTCGAGCAGGTCTGGCTGTCGCGCGACAGCCATCTCGACAAGGTGCCCGGCTTTGTCGAGTTTCATCTGCTGAAGGGACCGGAGGCCGAGGACCACACGCTCTATGCCTCGCACACGATCTGGGCGTCGAAAGCTGCCTTCGAGGATTGGACCAAGTCGGAAGCCTTCCGTGCTGCTCATAAAGGGGCCGGGGACAACAAGCCGCTTTATCTCGGACCGCCGCAGTTCGAAGGCTTCGAGGTGCGCCAGACGGTCAGCGGAAAGAAGTAGGACGTCGCTCGGGATCGCATTCGGCTGAGGCAATCCCTTCACGCAAAAAAAATGCGGCCCCGGTCAGAGACGGCGACTGACGGGGACCGCTGAACGCGTGATCGGTGACGGGGGGTGATCAGGCGCCCCTTGAAGGGTAGGCCCGTGACGTGACCATTGCATGACAGCGGGTCTACAACGTCTTGCGATAGACGATGAAGCCCGAGCGCTCGGCGACCTTGTTGTAGAGCGCCTGGGCTGTGGTGTTGGTCTCGTGCGTCTGCCAATACRCCCGCGGAGAGCCGGCCCGCCGCGCCTCTGTGTAGACCGCTTCGATCAGCGCGCGACCGACACCCTTGCCGCGTGCGGCTTCGCTCGTGAACAGGTCGTTGAGATAGCAGATCGGTGCGATCGTCGTGGTGGTGCGGTGAAACAGGTAATGAACGAGACCGATCAGCTTGCCGTCCTGCTCGGCCACCAGCGCATGCAYCGGCTCATCAGCATCGAAGAAGCGCGCCCATGTTGTCGCGGTCACCTCRGGCGGCAACGCGGTCGGTCCCGAACGGCCATAGAAGCTGTTATAGCCRTCCCACAAAGGCAGCCAGCGATCATAGTCCTCGTGCGCGATGGCACGTATCATGGGAGAGGAATGCATCAATGAGCCGCCATCGGTTGCTATGCCAAAGGCTCTCTCGATACGTCCTGCATCGCTTGTGATCAATCCATGATCAATCAGTAAGYCCGTTCTCTGTTGGAAACTGCGTCAGTTGCGCTTGAACCGTTCCGCCGCCTTCACTGAGCGGAGAGAGCGAAAGCTCGCCCTTCCGCTCGATCAGGATCAGCAGTGACGCCGCCAGCAGGATCGCGAGTGCCAGGGTCACGGCAACGATTACGACCGTTGATTTCATCGCCATTTGGAGCGCGAGACAATCATCGCCTGTTGTCGCGAAAACTGCGAAGGGTTTTCAAAAAAGTCTGCGGCTAAGTCGACATCAGGGCGCGGATGGAGAGCGTCGCGATGGTGACGATGCTTATGCCCAGCGATAGCGTGCCAGCTGCGATGCAGGCGGCGACGATGCTGGTCAGCCGCGGCGACAGAGTCAGCGTTGCATTGCCGTGAAAGCCGCCGGCGCGAAACGAGCCGTCGGGACGTTCAAGCAGGGACAGCGAGGAATGACCTCGGATCCCTGACAGACTCGGAACGGAAGCACGATGCCACCCATACATGACCTCGAATCCCTCACCCCTACATGCGCGAGCGAATCACTCGCGGAGGTAAATTCTGCAGTAATGACAGGCAGGAATGCGGCGGTGGCGGGCCAAAAGCGGCAAAACAATGGCGCCGGCGGTATTTGTTCCCACCATTCCGTGTGTTTTCTCCGCTATTCTACGGGCGGTCGGTAGTCTTACGGATCTCGCGCGATCGGTGTCCGCTCAATCGTAATCGGCGGCGATGCCGGCGGAGTCGATCATCGCCGGTTGCCAATCCATGGCGACGAAGCCCGGCGCCTGCTCGACCCGCCGCAGCCAGCTGCGGATTCTTGGAAAGGTCGACAGATCGAAGTCGCAGCGGTCGGCCACATGCGTRTAGCCGTAGAGMGCGATGTCGGCGACGGTCAGCTGCCTGGCTGCGAAGTAGTCGTTGGTCTTGAGATGATTCTCCATCACCTGCAGCGCTGCATAGCCGCGCTCCATCCAGTCCTCCAGTGCATGTGTCTGCAGGTCGCGCCCGCCCTTCACCAGCAGCAGCCAGAAATAGGCAGCCCCGATGTTGGGCTCCAGCGCGTGCTGCTCGAAGAACATCCATTGCAGCGCCTCGGCGCGCTCGATGCGCGAYTCCGGCACCAGCGGCGTGCCGCCGGCGACGTACCACAGGATCGCRTTGGACTCGGCGATGTAACGATCCTCTCCGACCTCGAGCAGGGGCACCTGGCCACTGGGATTCTTGGCGAGGAATTCAGGTGTGCGGCTCTCCCCGCGCAGAATGTCGATCTCGATCGCCTGATAGGGCGCGTTCAGCAACGCCAGCGCAAGGCGAACCTTGTAGCTATTGCCTGAGCGCTGCATGGAATAGAGCTTGTACATCCGGCCAATATCGAGTTCGAGGAATCGTTCAGTCGCAGAATCATGCATTCGGACGCCAGATCGTCCCGCAATGCGGCCAGACAATGATGCCGAAGGGCCGAGGCCGCAAGAGCCGGCGGATGGAAAAAGTCGAAAAGCGCTACTGCAGTGCACGCGCAGACAACAACTTTCCAACAGCGTCAAACAATCGAGATCACGCTTGTGCGATGCGCGCGTGTCCGCTGATCTCGGAGGCGCGATCAGCCTGCGCGCGGAGCAGAGTGAGGGCGAACAGCGCGATCAGCACCATGAGGCCGAGCGGCACCGTGGTCAGCCCGGCGACGCTGCGCGACAGCAGCGGCACGATCCAGGCTGCGCCGAGCGCGCTGATCTCATAGTCGTGAAAGCCGCATGCGAGGCCGTGACGAACGAAGAAGATGATCGCGATCGCCGTGACCACGAGGTCGTAGTCGAGCACATAGGGGGTTGCCAGCAGGCTTGCGCTTGCCAGCGCCGAAGCCTTGAGATCGAAGGCCGCTTCGCTCCGCCACAGCCAGGCGAGGCCGGTCGCGAGCGACAGGGCCATGATGGTCTGCACCGTGTAGGCGGTCTTGACATCGGCGCCCCAATGGCGCGCGGCTGAGAACGCCGACTGGATCTTTTCCCAGCCCGTGCCGCCTTGTTCGAGCACCACGTTCTGTGTGAACGTCATGGACTGAAAGAAGGCGTGCCAGACATCGCCGCCGAGCGCAGCAAAGCTGATCACAACCAGGGCGGAGACGGTGATGCCGGCTGCCGTGATCGTCGACCAGCGTCCGCCTGCGACGAGAGCCACAGGGATGAGCATGCCGAATTGCGGCTTGTAGGCGAGAAGCCCGATCAGAATTCCGGCCACCCACGGCCTGCGTTYGATCAGCAGCAGCGCACCACCGAGCAGTGCCGCCGTGAAGAAGGCGTTCTGCCCRTGGCCGATGTTTACGAACACCGCCGGRAACGCGGCTGAAACCAGCAGCGTCTCGGGGCGCGGCAGGATCGCGCGCATGACGGCAAGGTAGGCAAGCAGGCTCGACACCACCCACAGCGCGAGCCCGCCGGCATAGGGCAGCATGGCGGTGATGGCGGCGACGGCGAAGAAGAACGGCGGATAGTGCCAGCCGAAGAACGGCACGTCSCGGCCATGGAAGACGGCCTTTTCCRTCGCGTGCTGCAGCGGCGGATCRTAGGCGTCAGCCGCCTTGCCCTGAAGGGTCAGCACGCCTGCCGCATAGACGTTGGAGAAGTCCGTGCCGATCGGCTTGCYGTGACGGTCGATCAGKCCGTCGGACAGCGCGATCCAGCCGGCGATCGTGGCCATGGTGAAGGCSAGCAGGATCCAGCTGTAGGACTTGATCCGCGCGGCCGTCAGCCAGTCGCCGGATCGCAGGGCGCACCCGATATCGGTCATCTCGGCCTGAAGAAATGGACAATCGTTCAGGCAGCCTAGCGGGGCGGCTTTAACGTTCTCTAAAGTCTTGGGAGCCATGTGCCCAAGCTTCTTGCGATGCCGCGCTGCGGGCCTTAAAAGCAGGCGTTTCCCTGACATGACCGGTCGTGGCCCGAATGGGGTGATCCACGACGCCTGCATAGGAGCTGATGATGTCCTTTCTCGCCGCTGCGCTCGACCGTGTKAAGCCGTCCGCGACCATCGCGGTCACGGATAAAGCGCGTGTCCTCAAAGCGGCGGGGCGCAATGTCATCGGCCTCGGCGCCGGCGAGCCGGATTTCGACACGCCTGACAACATCAAGGAAGCCGCCATCAAGGCGATCCAGGCTGGCAAGACCAAGTACACCGCGGTCGACGGCATCCCTGAGCTGAAGGAAGCCATCATCGGCAAGTTCCAGCGCGAGAACGGGCTCACCTACAAGCCGAATCAGGTGATCGTCGGCGTCGGCGGCAAGCAGGTGCTTTATAATGCACTGATGGCGACCATCAATCCGGGCGACCAGGTGATCATCCCGGCGCCGTATTGGGTCAGCTATCCGGAGATGGTGGCGCTCGCCGGCGGCGAGCCCGTGCCGGTGGTCTGCACGGCCGCSCATGGYTTCAAGCTGCAGCCGGAGGCGCTGGAGAAGGCGATCACGCCGAAGACCAAATGGCTGATCCTGTGCTCGCCGTCGAACCCGACCGGCGCCGCCTATACCAAGGCCGARCTGAAGGCGCTCACCGAGGTGCTGGTCAAGCATCCGCATGTCTGGATCATGACCGACGACATGTATGAGCACCTCGTCTATGACGACTTCGTCTTCACGACTCCGGCGCAGGTCGAGCCGTCGCTGTTCGACCGTACGCTGACCGTGAACGGCGTCTCCAAGGCCTATTGCATGACCGGCTGGCGCATCGGCTATGCCGGCGGCCCGGCCAACCTCATYAAGGCCATGGCGACGATCCAGTCGCAGTCGACCTCGAATCCGTGCTCGATCGCGCAATGGGCGGCCGTGGAGGCCTTGAACGGTCCGCAGGATTTCATCCCGGCGAACAACAAGGTGTTCAAGGAGCGCCGCGATCTGGCGGTGTCGATGTTGAACCAGGCGAGCGGCATCGAATGCCCGCGGCCCGAAGGCGCGTTCTATGTCTATCCGTCCTGCGCCGGCACGATCGGCAAGACCGCGCCGTCCGGCAAGGTCATCGACAATGACGAGACATTCGTCACCGAGTTGCTGGAAACCGAGGGCGTGGCTGTGGTGCACGGCTCGGCCTTCGGCCTCGGCCCGGCGTTCCGCATCTCCTACGCCACCAAGACGTCGGATCTCGAGGAGGCCTGCAAGCGCATCCAGAGGTTCTGCGGCAATCTGAGGTAATCCGGCAACAGCCGCTCTCGATTCTCCTGCAGCCAAGTTCCGCACCAAAAGGCGCCATGTTTTCAACATGGCGCCTTTCTCTTGTCGGGCGGCAAGTGTGCTGGCTTGGGGTTGGAGTGGGATGCGGCTGCTCGTGCTGTCGATCGTGTTGCTCGGGGTGSTCGCCCCGCTCGCGCAGGCCCATGCAGCCCGGYCCATGCGGGCCGGCGTGCTCGAATGCGAGGGGCGCAGGACCTCGGGCAAGCTCGTGATGTCCCAGGCTCGACTGCGCTGCGTGTTTCGCAGCGAGGGCCGCCAGCCGGAGCGCTATGTCGCCAAGGTCCGCCGCTATGGTCTTGATCTCGGGCTGACCGACGAGACCAAGATGGCGTGGGCGGTCAACGCACCCGTCAACGATTTCGGTCGCAGTGAGCTGCGCGGCCGCTATGGCGGCCTGACGGCCAACGCTGCCGCTCTGGTCGGCTTTGGCGGCAGCCTGCTGTTTCGTGATTCTGGCCGCACGACCGCATTGCAGCCGATCAGTCTCCAGGGGCAAACCGGCATCAATCTGGCGGCGGGCGTTACCGAAGTCGAGCTCATGCCGCTGCTGCCGATGCATCCGAGCCCGAGCCGTTCATCGTCTTACTTCTCGCGCTTCTATCGCTGAGCATGCATACGGCCCGTCTGCAGCGAACCCGTCGCAACAGCGTTCGCGACAACGGCCGCGGCGCCTGAGCCTCAGTGGCAAATCTGGTGCGGCGGTACGGCTTGTGCCATAGATGTGACAGCTCGTGATCATGGTTCGGTCGACGGGTCTGCATCACACCTTCATCTCAGCCGGAGTTTCTTCATGCGCTCGACCCTCCTCGCCGGGCTCACTGCTGCGGTTCTCTGCATGGCCGGCGCCGCCCAGGCGCAAGATCGCGTACGCGTCGGCGTGCTCGAATGCCGCGGTGGCGCCAGCATCGGCTTCATCGTCGGTTCGGTCACCCATCTCGGCTGCGTGCTGCGCGCCGACGGGCTGCCGGAGGATCGCTACGTCGCGACCATCCGCAAGGTGGGCGTCGATCTCGGCATCACCCAGGAATCGCTGCTGGCCTGGGTGGTCTATGCGCCGGTGGCGCGGCTCGGGGCGGGCGATCTCTCGGGGGACTATGCAGGCGCGCAGGGATCGGCCTCGGTCGGCGTCGGGCTCGGCGGCAACGTGCTGATCGGCGGCTCGGCCAATTCGATCGCGCTGCAGCCGCTGAGCGTCCAGGGACAAGTGGGGCTGGCGGTATCAGCCGGTCTGGAAAGTCTCGAATTGCGCCCGGGACGTTGATCCTGCCTTTGCCGTGACCACCGCTCTTCCCGCTATCGTGCGGGAAGAACGGTGCGTTCTCCGCAGTGCAGCAACGTTTTTCGCGGGTCTCCTGCTTGCCAAAGCGGCAGACCAGGCAGAGCATTCGGCTTTGCCGACCCAATCAAGGGCCGAGCTCCACAATGAGGAGGCGGCGAATGGGACAAGACCTGAGAAGTCCCCGAGGTCCACGGTGCATTGCGCTGGTGGGCCCTTTCCAAAGCGGTAAAACCACCCTGTTGGAGGCGATCCTGGCACGGACRGGCGCGACTCCGCGCGCCGGCAGCGTCGATGCCGGCACATCCGTCGGCGATGCCAGCGCGGAGGCGCGTCATCACAAGATGAGCGTCGCAATGACGGCGGCGACGACCACCTTCATGGGCGACAGCTACACATTCCTCGACTGTCCCGGCTCGATCGAATTCGCGCACGACATGCGCGCGGCGCTGCCAGCGGTCGATGCCGCGATCGTGGTCTGCGAGGCGGATGAGAAGAAGCTGCCGCAATTGCAGATCATCCTGCGCGAGCTCGAGGAGCTGCGGATTCCGCGCTTCCTGTTTCTCAACAAGATCGACCGCGCCAATGCGCGCATCAGAGAGACGCTCGCAACCCTGCAGCCGGCGTCGCGCGTGCCGCTGGTGCTGCGCCAGATCCCGATCTGGAACGGCGAACTGATCGAGGGCTTCGTCGATCTCGCGCTGGAACGCGCCTTCATCTATCGCGAGCACAAGGCGTCCGAGGTGATTGCGCTCGAGGGCGGCAATCTCGACCGCGAGAAGGAGGCGCGGTTCTCGATGCTGGAGAAGCTCGCCGATCACGACGATTCGCTGATGGAGCAGCTGCTGGAGGACATCCCGCCGCCGCGCGATGCGGTGTTCGATGATCTCGCGCGCGAATTGCGCGATGGCCTGATCTGCCCGGTGCTGCTCGGCTCGGCCTTGCGCGAAAACGGGGTGCTCCGGCTGATGAAGGCGCTGCGCCACGAGGCGCCCGGCATCGCGGAGACTGCAAAGCGGTTCGGCGTGACGGAGACCAAGGAGGCGCTCGGCTACGTCTTCAAGACGCTGCATCTGCAGCACGGCGGCAAGCTGTCCCTGACGCGGGTGCTGTCCGGCCATCTCGACGACGGCGCCACGCTGCATGCCGCTTCCGGCGAGGCCGCGCGCATCTCCGGCATCCTCGCCGCGACCGGTGCCTATGACAGCAAGCGCGCCGCTGCGGAGGCCGGCGATACGGTCGCGCTCGGCAAGCTCGACGTGGTCAAGACTGGCGACACGATCGCGACCGGCAAGACGGCGCCGCAGGCATTGGTCAAGATCGATCCATGSCCGCCGGTGCTGGCGCTCTCGATCGCCGCYCTCGACCGCAAGGACGACGTCAAGCTCGGCCAGGCCCTGCAGCGGCTGCACGAGGAGGATCCGTCGCTGACCATGGTGCAGAACCCGCGCACCCATGACACGGTGCTGTGGGGGCAGGGCGAGATGCATCTCCGCGTCGCGCTGGAGCGGCTGCGCGACCGTTTCGGCGTCCATGTCAAATCGCAGGCGCCTGCGATCGGCTATCAGGAGACCATCCGCAAGCCGATCACCCAGCGCGGCCGGCACAAGAAGCAGTCCGGCGGCCATGGCCAGTTCGGCGACGTCGTGCTCGATATCAAGCCACTGCCGCGCGGCGAAGGTTTCCAGTTCACCGAGAAGGTGGTCGGCGGCGCGGTGCCGCGCAACTACATCCCGGCGGTGGAAGAGGGCGTGGYCGACGCCTTGGCACGGGGGCCGCTGGGCTTTCCCGTGATCGATGTKGCGGTCACGCTCACCGACGGCTCCTATCACAGCGTCGACTCGTCCGATCTTGCGTTCCGGACCGCTGCAAGGGTCGGKGTCAGCGAAGGACTGCCGCAGTGCCAGCCGGTGCTGTTGGAGCCGATCCACACCGTCGAGATCGTCTGTCCGACCGAGGCGACCGCCAGGATCAACGCGATTYTGTCGGCACGGCGCGGCCAGATCCTGTCGTTCGACACCCGCGACGGCTGGCCGGGCTGGGACTGCGTCCGCGCCATGATGCCGGAGGCGGAGATCGGCGAATTGATCGTCGAACTACGCTCGGCCACCGCCGGCGCMGGCAGCTTCACCCGACAGTTCGACCACATGGCCGAGGTGACGGGCCGCGCCGCCGACCACATCATTGCTTCGCACCGCGACGCGGCGTAGCGGCATCGCCGCAACCAAGCCTGAAGCTGGCCGAGCCTTTGCGGCTCGGCCACGGCTTGTGATGGGCAGGGCTCCGATCGGCATCGGGGCGGGCCGGAGCCGGCCGCAATGCGGCAAAATGTGCACTTCTGCACCTTCAGCGGCCGCGAGTTGGTGCTATGATGCAGGGCAGCGGAGCTGATATTCCGCCGCCATCCGCTGATGCAGGTCAGCAGCTCATCCCATGCGTGTGCGGCGGGTTCCCGGCCGGGAGGGCCCCGCGTTATCCCGCGCGGTTGTCCGTCCCCGCTCAAGTGTCCCGTGACCAAAAAGCTCCCGCACGCTCCATTCTATCTGCGCGCCGCCGACGCCACTGAAAAGCTCCGCCGGCGTGCTCTGCTCGGTTACGCGATCGCCATCGGTGCGACATTCATTGCCTTCGTGCTGCGGCTCGCTCTCGTCGATACGCTTCCGGACGGGTTTCCCTATCTGACCTTCTTCCCGGCCGTCATTCTGACGGCGTTCTTCTGCGGCTTCGGGCCGGGCGTGCTCTGCGCCGTGCTGTCCGGCCTGCTCGCCTGGTCCGTYTTCATTCCGGGCTCCGGCTATCAGACTGCGCTCGCGCTCGGCTTCTACGCGATCATCGTCGCGGTCGACATCACGCTGATCCACATCATGCATGAGGCGGCCCAGCGGCTGCGGCAGGAGCGGGCGGTTTCCGAAAGCCTTTACGACAACCAGCGTGTGCTGTTCCAGGAGTTGCAGCACCGGGTCGCCAACAACATCCAGTTCATCGCCGGGCTGCTGATGATGCAGAAGCGGCAGGCGATCGCCGATCCCAGCCGCGCGATCGGGATCCTCGACGAGGCGCAGGCGCGGCTGCAGACCATCTCCCGGATCCACCGCATGCTGCACGATCCCGGCCGGATGGACGTGGACATCGGCCCCTATCTGCAGGAGATCTGCAACGATGTCCTGGACTCGAGCGGTGCGCGCGAGGTGACCTGCGTGGTCGATTTCGTGCCGGCGAAACTCGATCTGACACGCCTGACGGCGTTGTCGCTGCTGGTTGTGGAGTTGGTCACCAATGCGTTGAAACACGCCTTTGGCCCGGGACAAGCGGGGACCATCCGGGTCAACATGCGGCCGCTCGATGCCACGCATTACGCCTTGACGATCTCGGACGACGGCCAGGGCATGTCGGCGGATGCCGATCCCGGCGCGGGCGAYAGCCTCGGCTGGCGGATCTGTCAGGGCTTGGCGGCCCAGCTCAACGGCAGGTTGACCTACAGCAGCGATGGCGGGACGACGGTCCGGCTCGAATTCCCCCGATGGGGTCCGACCTGAGCCGGCGTGACGGCACGGCAGCCGCGGGCGATCCCCGGCGCGGCGCTTGCTTTTGGATCGATGTGATGTATTTTACATCATTGTCTTTGTCTCATGCATCAATTATGGTGTGTGCTACGTGAGGCCATCGTGATCACGTCGTTCCAGATGCGAGCAGCCCGGGCGCTGCTCGGGATAGATCAGAAAACCTTGGCCGAGCTGGCCGGCGTGTCGCTGCCGACGATCCAGCGGATGGAAGCCTCCACAGGCAACGTCCGCGGCGTGGTGGACTCGCTGACCAAGGTCGTCGATGCGCTCAATCGTGCGGGCGTGGATCTGATCGGCGAGCATGCCCGCAGCGAGGATGGCGGGCGTGGTGTTCGCCTGAAGGACCCGGGATCGCCCCGCCGCTTGGGCCGTCAAACTGACATTGCGCGCGATAGCGCGGGTTGAGGCCTGTCGCGCGGCACGGGGGTCTGAAGCTCCGTGTGAGACGCATCGTCGGTGGTCGTCCGCCCCGATGGCGCGACGGGAGCGTGATGGGCATGAGCATCGCAAGCGAGCATAATGCGCGGGGATCGGTCGGACGTCATCAGCCGACCTTCGCGGAGCTGTATTCACCGAAACTTTTGACGGTCCTGCGCGAAGGCTATGGCCTGGCCGATCTGCGCGCCGATGCGCTGGCGGGCTTGACGGTCGCGATCGTCGCTTTGCCGCTGTCGATGGCCATCGCCATCGCCTCCGGTGTTTCGCCCGGCCGTGGCCTCTACACGGCCGTCGTCGGCGGCTTCCTGATCTCGCTGCTCGGCGGCAGCCGCTTTCAGATCGGCGGCCCGGCCGGCGCCTTCATCGTGCTGGTCGCCGCGACCGTCGACCGCCAGGGCCTCGACGGCCTGCTGGTCGCCACCATGATGTCCGGGGTGATGCTGGTGATCGCCGGCTATTTGCGGCTCGGCACCTACATCAAGTTCATTCCCTATCCGGTCACGGTCGGCTTCACCGCGGGCATCGCGGTCATCATCTTCGCCAGCCAGCTGAAGGATCTGTTCGGCATCACGCTGCCCGGCAAGGAGCCGGGCGAGCTGATCCCCAAGCTGGTCGCGCTCGCGCATGGCGCGCCGACCGCGAAYATYCCGGCGGTTGCGCTCGCCGTGATGTCCATCGTCATCATCGTCTGGCTGAAGCARCTGCGGCCGACCTGGCCCGGCATCCTCATCGCGGTCGTCATTGCCGCCATCATCACCTTTGCGCTGCAGCTGCCCGTGGAGACCATCGGCACGCGCTTCGGCGGCATTCCGCGCGAGCTGCCGGCGCCGGCGCTGCCGGCATTTTCGCTGGCCAAGGTCCAGGCGGTGTTTCCCGATGCGATCGCCTTCACGCTGCTCGGGGCGATCGAGTCGCTGCTGTCGGCCGTCGTCGCCGACGGCATGACCGGCCGGCGCCATCGCTCCAATTGCGAGCTGGTGGCGCAGGGCTTCGCCAATATCGGATCGGCGCTGTTCGGCGGCATCTGCGTCACCGGCACCATCGCGCGCACCGCGACCAATGTCCGCGCCGGCGCGCGTGGGCCCGTGTCGGGCATGCTGCATTCGCTGTTCCTGCTGGTGTTCATGCTGATCGCCGCCCCCTTGGCGAGCTACATCCCGCTGTCGGCGCTCGCCGCCGTGCTGGTCGTGGTGGCCTGGAACATGGCCGAGAAGCACGAATTCCTGACCCTGATCCGCTCGTCCTGGGGCGATGCCACGGTGCTGCTCGCCACCTTCGGGCTGACGATCTTTCGCGACCTCACCGAAGGCATCCTGGTCGGCTTCGCGCTCGGCGCCGTGCTGTTCATCAACCGCATGGCGCAGATGACCGGGGTCGAGGACGGCACGCCGCTGGTCGCGCAGGACCGCGCCGATTTCGAGGATGGCGCGCGTGTGCCGTATGATGCCAAGCTCAGCGCCGACAAGGATGTGCTGGTCTATCGCATCACCGGCGCGTTCTTCTTCGGCGCGGCCTCGACGGTCGGCACCGTGCTCGATTCCATCGCCGACCGGCGCAAGGCCTTCGTGGTCGATTTCGCCGCGGTGCCATTCCTGGATTCGACGGCGGCCAATGCCATGAGCCGCGTCGCCGCCAAAGCCAAGCGCCAGGGCATCCGGCTGTTCATCACCGGGGCCTCGCCGACGGTGCGCCGGGCCTTGCTGACCCACGGSGTGCGGCCGCCGCTGGTGCGCTACCGCGAGACCATYGAGCGCGCCGTGGCCGACATCAAGGGCCGGGAGACGGCGGGCGAGGAGATCGCCGACGGGCTGGCGGCGAGCTGACCGWCGCGGTCTCGGGCAATTGTCACCMGCGSSACTTGGCCGGCGGGCTGGGCCGGCGAGCATTGACTCCGGCCGGAGCTTGTCCGATGTCAGCGCCATGACCCTCGCTGCCAAACCCCGCGCCGCGTGCCTGATCGGGTGGCCTGCCGCGCATTCGCGCTCGCCGCTGATCCATCATCATTGGCTGCACAAGCTCGGCATCGCCGGCGGCTACACGATCGAGGCCGTGCCGCCGGAAGAGCTGGCTGACTTCGTGACGCATCTCCACGGCCGCGGCTTTGTCGGCGCCAATGTCACGATTCCGCACAAGGAGCGGGTGCTGGAGCTGACCGAGCCGGACTCCCGTGCCCGCGCGGTCGGCGCGGCCAACACGCTGTGGTACGAGCACGGGATCTTGCGTGCGACCAACACCGATGTCGAAGGCTTCGTCGGCAATCTCGATGTCGCGGCGCCTGGCTGGGACCGCACCGATGTGGCGCTGGTGCTCGGCTCGGGCGGCTCCGCCCGGGCCGTCGTGTTCGGCCTGCTCGAGCGCGGCATCGGCCGTGTTCACGTCATCAATCGCACCGCCGCGCGCGCGCAGGCGCTGGCCGATCAGTTCGGCCCCCGCGTCGTCGCCGGCGGCTGGGAGCAGGTCAGCGCGCTGCTGCCGCAGGCCGGGCTGCTCGTCAACACGACCTCGCTCGGGATGCATGGCCAGCCGCCGCTGGCGATCGAGATCGGTCKGTTGCCGGAGCAGGCCGTCGTGGTCGACATCGTCTATGTGCCGTTGGAGACGCAGTTGCTCGTGGCTGCCCGCGCGCGCGGACTGCGCACGGCGGACGGCCTCGGCATGCTGCTGCATCAGGCCGTGCGCGGCTTTGAATTGTGGTTCGGCGAGCGTCCCCAGGTGACGCCTGAGCTGCGCGCACTCGTCGAGGCCGATCTCCGCAACAGATAGCGGTCTCCCGGCTGTCGAGATCGGCCCGCGATGCAATATCGCCGCAATGCCACGGTCGATTTGGTCGATCCGGCGAGCTAGAACGACGTCCGGATTTTGAGGACGGATGATGCGGCGATTGGCGATCGGTATTTTGGTCTTGGTGCTGCTCGGCGTGGCGCCCTGCASGGCCGCGAGCCGGATCGCTCTGGTGGTCGGCAATTCGGACTATCAAAGTGTCGGCAAGCTTGCCAATCCGGCCAATGATGCGCGCCTCGTCGCCGAGACCTTTCAACGCCTGGGCTTCACCCTGGTCGGCGGAGCTGCACAGCTCGATCTCGACAAGTCGCGTTTCGACCAGGTGATCCAGACCTTCAGCAAGCAACTGCTCGGTGCTGAGGTCGCCGTGTTCTACTACGCGGGCCACGGCATCCAGGTGCGCGGCACCAACTACCTCGTGCCGATCAGCGCCAATCCGGCGCGCGAAGCCGATGTCGATTTCATGATGGTCGATGTCGGCCTCGTGCTGCGCCAGATGGAAGCGGCCGGCACCAAGCTGAACATCGTCATCCTCGATGCTTGCCGTAACAATCCGTTCGGGGGACGCGGCCTGCGATCGAGCGATGGCGGCTTGGCGCAGATCCGCGCACCTGAAGGCACGATCCTGTCCTACGCGACGCAGCCCGGCAATGTGGCGCTCGATGGCGATGATGGACACAGCCCGTACACGCGCGCGCTGGTCGATGCGGTGCAGCGGCCAGGGCTGGACGTGCTGCAGGCCTTCAACCAGGTCGGCCTTTCCGTGAAGAAGGCCACGGCCAGCGCGCAGCAGCCCTGGGTCGCTTCGTCCCCGATCGATGGCTCCTTCTACTTCGCGGGGCCYGCGGACGGGCAGTTGGCTGCTGCACCGGTCGCTGCAGCCGTCTCACCGCCACCAGCACAGGCGCCGGCCATGGCCAGCGCGCCGCGATCGGCCGAGTTCGTATTCCCGGACTCCGACCAGCGCTTGCTGTCCGCCGCCGACCTGCAGGGACGTACGAAGGACGAGCTTCGCATTGCCCGCAATGAAATCTTCGCGCGCCGCGGACGCTATTTCTCCTCGCCCGAGCTGACGGCCTATTTCGGCAGGTTCTCCTGGTACGTGCCGCGCACCTGGGATCCGGTCTTGARCCCGGTCGAGGCCGCCAATGTCGATTTGCTCGATCGCGCCGAAAATGGCGGGACCAGCGGATTCATCTTTCCCGACTCCGACCGCCGCCTGTTGACCGCGGCCGAACTGGCGCGGCTGTCCAAGGCCGAGTTGCGGCTGGCCAAGAACGAAATCTTTGCCCGGCGCGGGCGCTTCTTCGATGCGCCGGACCTCAAGGCCTATTTCGGTCGCTTCGCCTGGTATGTGCCGTCGACCTGGAATCCGACCCTGACTGGGGTCGAGGAGGCCAACGTCAAGCTGATTGATCAGATGAGCAGGCGGCCGTGACCCGTCCCTCGGCTCTGCGYCTCCTGGCGATCGGCGTCTGCCTGCAGTGGCTGTCCGCGTCGGCCGTGCGCTGCGAAACGATCGGCAGCATGCTGGACCGGCTGGTGCAGGCCTATCCGCAAGCGCTGGCCGGACATGACGACGAGGTCGTCATCTGGCGCGACGGCACGCGCATGCCGGTCGGCCAACTCGATCCGGAGCGCCCCTTCGCCGACAAGCTCCGCAACGCGACCATCCTCGATCAGCTCAGCCTGTCCTATCCGCTTGGCGCGCCATCGCCGCCCGCMGTCAACGCCGATCCCGGGCGCTTCAGGAACGAGGCCTTCTTCAAGAAGATRTATGGCGACTGCAACGCAGGCGGCGTAGCCGGGCATCTCGTCTCGATCACCTGGCTGCCGAAGAGTTTTGGCAAGACAGTCAAGGTGACGCGCATCAATGGCATTGCCGAGCGGCTGACGGAGATATCCAGGGAGATCGACGATCTCGACCCCAAGATCAAGCGCGCCGCCTTTCCGATCGCGGGCGTTCTGTCCTGCCGTCCGGTGGCCGATACGGGCCGGATGAGCATGCACGGCTATGCGGCGGCGATCGATCTGAACCTGGACTATTCCGACTATTGGCTGTGGAACGCCAGATCGTCCGTGTCCATTCCCTACAAGAATCGTTTTCCGCAGCAGATMGTCGAGATCTTCGAGCGGCACGGATTCATCTGGGGCGGCCGGTGGTATCACTACGACACGATGCATTTCGAGTATCGGCCGGAGCTGCTGCCGGCGCAGCCGCGCTGAGCGTCTGCCCGCGTTGAGGGGCGTCCGCGAAGGCTCGGTCGGTGGGGCAGTCATTCTCACAATGACTTGAGAATGGAATAAGCGCCGCCGACAAGCGTCTCATTCCACGTATTCTCGAGCGGGATCGCGTGCGGCCCCGCATGAGAGGCCTAGCCAGACAGCCCCTGGAGTCCCCTGCATGTCCTTCCGTTTCGCCCTGATACGCCCCGCTGTTGCATTTGCCATGGTCGCAACGACCTCYATGCTTGCCATCGCGCAGCAGGCCCCCGTGCCGACGCGCGTCCGCGGCGCCGTCGAAAGCGTGGACGCGGAAACGATGACGGTCAAAGCGCGCAGCGGCGAGATCTTCAAGCTGCGCATGGCGGGCGATCTGCGCGTGTCCGGCGTCGTCAAGGCCGACCTCGCCGACATCAAGCCCGGCTCGTTCATCGGCGCCACCACTGTGCCCGGGCCGGACGGCGCGCCGAAGGCGGTCGAGATTCACATCTTCCCGGAGGAGATGCGCGGCACCGGCGAAGGCTCGCGGTCGTGGGACCTGAAGCCGAATTCGAGCATGACCAACGCCACAGTGTCCGAAAGCTCGGTGTCGACCGACGGCCATACGCTGCTGGTCAAATACAAAGGCGGCGAGAAGCGCATCGATATCGCGCCCGAGACCCCGATCGTYACCTTCGTGCCCGGCGACAAGTCCGAGCTGAAGGCCGGTGCCAAGGTGATGGCCACGATCAAGCAACTGCCCGACGGCTCCTTCGAGACCAGCCGCGTCAGCGTCGGCCGCGACGGCATCACACCGCCGATGTGATCCAGCTCATCTKWGCCKACGCCGCATCCTGACGAATGTCCGAGCGGACGAGCGACGCTGTCATGCTCCGCGAAGGCGGAGCATCCAGTATTCGCGGCAGACGATATCGAGCTGAACCGTCACGGCGTACTGGATCGTCCTTCGCGGACGATGACAGCGGGGGTCTCAATGTCCCTATCAACAGGACACAGACTTTGGAATCGGCCGTCTAGCAGGCTGTTGAAAAAGGCGCTGGCCACAAGCTTCTGATCGTGATTCTCTTGGATGCGGATGCTTCGTGGGGAAGACGATGCGGGGAAGTGACGAACGATCTGGGGCGCTGTTCAGCTATGTGGACCTGGAGGCTCGGGTTCGGCCCGACCATCCGCTGCGCACGATCCGGCGGCTCGCCAATGCGGCGCTGGCTGACCTTTCAAGGGACTTCGAAGCGCTCTACACCGCGTTCGGCCGGCCGTCGATCGCGCCGGAGAAACTGCTGCGGGCGATGCTGCTGCAGGCGTTTTACGGCATTCGCTCGGAGCGGCAATTGATGGAGCGGCTGGACTTCGACCTGCTGTTCCGCTGGTTTGTCGGCCTGGGCRTGGACGACGCGGTATGGGATCATTCGACCTTCTCCAAGAACCGTGACCGGCTGCTCGAGGGCGAGATCGCGGCGAAGTTTCTGACGGCGCTGCTGGCTCGGCCCGAGGTGAAGCGGCTGCTGTCGAGCGACCACTTCTCGGTCGACGGCACGCTGATCGAGGCGTGGGGCGTCGATCAAAAGCTTCCGCCGCAAGGACGGCGGCGATCAGGACAATGACGGGCCGGGGCGCAACGCCGAGCGCAGCTTCCACAAGGAAAAGCGCAGCAACGACACGCATCAGAGCACGACCGATCCCGAGGCGCGGCTGTACAAGAAGGGCGAGGGCCAGCCGGCGAAGCTCTGCTATATGGCTCATACCTTAATGGAGAACCGCAATGGCCTCGCCGTGCTGGGCGGCGTCAGCCAGGCAACCGGCACCGCGGAGCGGGATCAGGCGCTGGAACTGATCGACCGCCATCGCGGCGRKYGCACGCGMCGKATYACGCTGGGGGCSGACAAGGCTTACGACGTCACCGACTTTGTCGGAGAGCTGAGAAGCCGTTCGGTGACGCCGCACATCGCCATCGACGGGCATTTGAGCAAGACCGGCAAGCCACGCAAGACCGCGATCGACCGGAGAACGCTGCGTCACGCCGGCTACGCGGTCAGCCAACGCTGCCGCAAGCGCATCGAGGAGGTGTTCGGCTGGATCAAGGCCTCGGCCGGCCTTGCCAAGGTCAAGTTCCGAGGCCGCGCCCGCGTCGATGCCGCCTTCAAGCTGGCGCTGGCGGCCTACAATCTGATCCGCCTGCCAAGACTGTTGGAGGCAACCGCATGAGGCACCTCGGCTCAGGGCCCAAGCGCCGCACAAAGCCGACACTCGGCGCTTACCAGCCGACCCGGACACTCAAATCCGACCGAAAGCAGACTTCTTCAACGGCCTGTTAGAGCATGATCCGGAAAAGTGGAAACCGKTTTTCCGAAAAGATCATGCTCAAACAAAGAGGAAAGATCATGATGCGTTTCCGTGGAAACGCATCATGATCTAGTCCGCCAGCACCTTGCGGTCGATCTCGGCCACCGTGTTGACGCCGCACAGGCCCATTGTGGTCAGCAGCTCGTTGCGGATGATGTCGATGGCCTTGGCGACGCCGGCCTGGCCGCCGGCGCCGAGACCGTGGGCATAGGCGCGGCCGATCATGCAGGACTTGGCGCCGAGCGCGAGCGCGCGCATCACGTCCTGTCCGGAGCGGATGCCGCCATCGAACATGATCTCGATCTTGTCGCCGACCGCGTCCGCGATGCCCGGCAGCACGTGGATCGAGGACGGGGCACCGTCGAGCTGGCGGCCGCCATGGTTGGAGACGACCATCGCCTGCGCGCCGGTTTCGACCGCGAGCTTGGCGTCCTCGATGTCATGGATGCCCTTGATGATCAGCTTGCCCGGCCAGATCGAGCGGATCCAGTCGACATCCTTCCAGTTCAGCGAGGTGTCGAACTGCGAGGCGGTCCAGGCCGAGAGCTTGGTGAGATCCTCGGTGTTCTTCACGTGCCCGGCGATGTTGCCGAAGGTGCGGCGCTTGCCCTGCAGCACGCCCTGCACCCAGGCCGGCTTGGTGGCGAAGTCGAACAGCTTCGACAGCGACCATTCCGGCGGCACGCTCATGCCATTCTTKATGTCCTGATGGCGCTGGCCGATCACCTGCAGGTCGACCGTCAGGCACAACGCGGTGCACTTGGCGGCGATGGCGCGCTCGACGAGCGCCTTGATGAAGCCGCGGTCCTTCATGACGTAGAGCTGGAACCAGAACGGCTTCTCGACGCTGCCCGCGATGTCCTCGATCGAGCAGATCGACATCGTGCTCTGGGTGAAGGGAATGCCGGCGGCCTGCGCGGCGCGGCAGGCGTGGATCTCGCCGTCGCCATGTTGCATGCCGAGCAGGCCCACCGGGGCGAGGATCAGCGGCATCGACGAGGGCTCGCCGAGGATCGTCGTCGAGAGATCGCGCTTGGAGACGTCGACCAGGATGCGCTGGCGAAACTTGATCTTCTGCAGATCGTCGCGGTTGGCGCGCAGCGTCTCCTCCGCATAGGAGCCGCGATCAGCATAGTCGAAGAAGGCTTTGGGAACGCGGCGCTTGTGCAGCAGACGCAGGTCTTCGATACAGGTAATGTGTTTCATCGCGGTCTTCGGCTCCCCACCGACGGTCTTGCTCAGCTTGCCAGTCCTCTAGCATCTTTGCGGCGGCTGCCAAATCCGGCGCGGGCGATCCGCCGCAACCGCGCCCGACCAGCAAACCTCTGGATGTTGTGCGGCATATAAGCACCTCCAGCGAGCTGCCGCAGTGCGGGCCGCCGCCGTCAAGGCGCCGTCCTATGCCGTCGCGGCATCAGGGAAAAATTAGTCTTAACAATGTCTTATGGACGTGATGGCGGTTTCGTGGTAATGATTCATCACATTTTTTGAAGCCATCTTAGCTTTAAGGCGACTATAACCCGCGGACTAAACGGGCGGCCGGATGCCGTGATTCGGCGCGGTCGGCCCGGACTATCGAGAGCTGTTGCTGGGGGKCGTATGAGCCGTAACTATTTCGGGACCGATGGGATTCGTGGCCGCGCCAATGGCCTGATCACGCCGGAACTCGCGCTCAAGGTCGGACAGGCCGCGGGTCTTCTGTTCCAGCGCGGCGAGCACCGCCATCGGGTCGTGATCGGCAAGGACACGCGCCTGTCCGGCTACATGATCGAATATGCGATGGTCGCCGGCTTCACCTCGGTGGGCATGGATGTGCTGCTGGTCGGTCCGATGCCGACGCCGGCCGTGGCGATGCTGACCAAGTCGATGCGCGCCGATCTCGGCGTCATGATTTCGGCCTCGCACAATCTGTTCGAGGACAACGGCATCAAGCTGTTCGGCCCTCAGGGCTTCAAGTTGTCCGATGACGTCGAGAAGCAGATCGAGCAGCTGCTCGACGAGTCGCTCGACAAGAAGCTGGCGCAGAGCGCGAGCCTCGGCCGCGCCCGCCGCATCGATGGCGTGCATGATCGCTACATCGARTTCGCCAAGCGCACTTTGCCGCGTGACCTCTCGCTCGACGGCCTGCGCGTGGTCGTCGATTGCGCCAACGGCGCCGCCTACAAGGTGGTGCCCGAGGCGCTGTGGGAGCTYGGCGCCGACGTGATCTCGATCGGCGTGGAGCCGGACGGCTTCAACATCAACAAGGAATGCGGCTCGACCTCGCCGGAGGCTCTTTGTCGGAAGGTCCGTGAAATGCGCGCCGACATCGGCATCGCGCTCGACGGTGACGCCGATCGCGTCATCCTGGTCGACGAGCGCGGCCATATCGTCGACGGCGATCAGCTGCTCGCCGTCATCGCGCAGAGCTGGAAGGAAGACGGCCGCCTGGCGCGGCCCGGCATCGTCGCGACCGTGATGTCCAATCTCGGCCTGGAGCGCTTCCTGCAGGGGCAGGGGCTCGAACTGGTACGYACCCCGGTCGGCGACCGCTACGTGCTCGAGCGCATGCTGGCCGACGGCTACAATCTCGGCGGCGAGCAGTCCGGCCACATCATCCTGTCGGACTATGCGACGACGGGCGACGGCTTCGTTGCCGCGTTGCAGGTGCTTGCGACCGTGCAGCGGCTGCGCCGTCCGGTCTCCGAGGTCTGCCACAAGTTTGACCCGCTGCCGCAGATCCTGAAGAACGTGCGCTATCGCAGCGGCAAGCCGCTCGACGCCGACGCGGTGAAATCGGCTATCGACACCGGGCAGAAGCGCCTCAACGGCCATGGCCGCCTGCTGGTGCGCTCCTCCGGAACTGAGCCCGTGATCCGCGTGATGGGCGAGGGCGATGATCGTGATCTGGTCGAGGAGGTGGTCGACGATATCGTCACCGCCGTCGGCAACGCCGCAGCCGCAGCCTGATCAGCCGCAGCCAGATTGGCAATCGAGGCCTGCCATCCCGATCGGGTGGCAGGCCTTTTTCGCATCTGTCCATGACCGAGGCCGTGATCGGCTCGCGTCTGCCGCAGCCGGCAGTGCATCGGCATGCGAGGAGCAGGCGTGTGGTCGGCTTCGTTCCATCGCGCCGTGGTTGCTTCGTCCGTAGCGCGCTCCGCTCGCTTCGGATCCTGATCGGTTCGCCGGCGGCAACTAATTAGTTGGTGTGCCRCARGCCTGACGCGAAGCGTCGCTAACGATTTGTTAGGATGCGTTGACGGGCGATGAATAGCTGTAGATCGATCAGGRAACGTCAACCTTAATTATTAGGGTTAAGCGCTGCTTAAGCATTTGCTGCGATTGTACGGAGGTCAGTTTTGATGTGGGGCCGCGCTTTCCGATGGCCTCACCGGCCGAAGGGACGAAGCCAATGCGTAGCGTTAAGTCTTTGATCGCCGCMGGAGCGGCCTCTCTGTTTTCCACTTTGGCCTTCGCGGCCGACATGCCGATTGCTCCTCCTCCGGTCTACGCGCCGCCACCGGCGGCGGACTTTGGCGGCTGGTACCTGCGCGGCGACATCGGCTTCAGCAATCAGAAGGTCAAAGACGTTCATTACACGCGCGAATCGGCCTATACGCCGATGACGTCGTTCAATCAGACCTCCGCGTTTGACACCGCCGGCATCTACGGCGTCGGCGTCGGCTATCGCTTCAACAGCTGGTTCCGTGCCGATATCACCGGCCAGTATCGCGGCAATTCGAACTTCAAGGGCACCGATCGCTTCAACGCCACTGCGAACGGCGTGCCCTACAGCGGCATCGACAATTACAGCGCCAGCAAGTCCGAATGGCTTGTGCTCGCCAATGCCTATGTCGATCTCGGGACCTGGTGGTGCATCACGCCGTTCGTCGGTGCGGGCGTCGGCGGTGCGCGGGTCACGATCGCGAACTTCACCGACACGGGCATCAACAGCTTCACGAACGCGCCCAGCCTCGCCAGCGCGCCGACCTCCTCGAAGTGGAATTTCGCCTGGGCCGCACATGCGGGCTTGGCCTACAATGTCAATCCGAACCTGGTGCTCGAACTGGCGTACAGCTATGTCGATATGGGCGAGGGACGAACTGGCGTGCTGACGACCTATGATGGCCAGACCACCGGCAACATCTTCAAGTTCAAGGACATCACCTCGCACGATCTGAAGCTCGGCCTGCGCTGGAATTTCGACAATCCGCCGCCGCCGCCTCCGCCGATGATGCCCCTGATCCGCAAGGGCTGAGAGACGCGCGACTCCATCAGTTGGTCTGACGGCGCGGGGCCCCCCCGCGCCGTTTTGCTTTTTCCGAGTCGCGGGCAGGTTTGGTAAAAGAATTGTCAGTCCGCGTGCCGCGGCAACCAATGATTAAGGTTAACGCGCGATGATCGCTCCAGAGTGAAGTGGCTGATTTGGAGCGTTGCGATGCGTAGCCTGGTGATGGCGGTCTCGGTGTTTGGCATGGTCTCGGCTGCGCAGGCGGCCGACATGCCGGATCTCCCGGTSCTGCGCGGTGGCTTGACCGAAGGGCTCAACGGCGCACGCGCCAATTGGGACGGATACTATGTCGGTGGCCAATTCGGCTACGGGACATCGGACATGGATTTCAGCGGCGGCCAGCGCGCGCTGACGAATTACATTTTCCGCAACACCGAGCTGCAGTCCCCGACYTCGAATTGGTCGGTTCTCAACAAGCAGCACGTGCAGGGATCGAGCTTCGGCGCGTTTGTCGGCCGCAATTGGCAGTGGGACGATGCCGTTTTCGGTCTTGAGGTCAACTACAACTACATGAATCGCATGGCCGGCGCGTCATCGGGCACCCTGGGGCCGATCCTGGTACCTGCCTCCGGCGCGCCTCAGAACCATGTCTATAACTACAGCACGACGATCAGCGCTGGATCAGCCCTGACGATCAAGGATGTGGTGACGCTGCGCGGGAGGGTCGGCTGGGCGGCCGACAATTTTCTGCCATATGTGTTCGGTGGCTTGGCTGTCGGGCGCATGGAGGTGTCGCGGTTTGCGACCACCAATGTTCAGCTGAGGGATGACTATACGCAAACCGTTACGATCACGGGCCTCGGAACCGTGACAAACACGACGACGACTTACAGYCCTTTGGCAGGGGTTTCCAAGACCTAYGGYGAGAGCCGCACCAACAGCTTCGTCGGCGGCTGGACGGGCGGTCTCGGATTTGAATACATGATGTGGGGCGGGCTGTTTGCGCGCGGCGAATGGGAATACGTCAAGTTCATGACGGTGAAGGATACGGCGGTGACGCTCAACTCGTTCCGCGCCGGCGTCGGCTACAAATTCTAGGCTGCTTCGCCCTGCGGATCGCCGGGCGATTGACAGCGCCGGCTGCGCCTGATGCTCTCCATTCGACGGCAACGGAGGATGGAATGCGGATCCTGGGCGATCTCAAATCGGGCAATTGTCTGAAGGTCAAATGGGTGTGCGATCATCTGGCGCTGCCCTATGACTGGGTTGACGTCGATATCATGACCGGCGGGAGCCGCACCCCGGATTTSCTGGCGCTGAACCCGTGGGGCCAGGTCCCCACGATCGTGCTGGATGACGGCCGTCCACTGGCGCAGTCGAACGCGATCATCCGCTTTCTTGCCCGCGGCAGCCGGCTCATTCCGTCGGACGCCTATGCACAGGGACGGATGGACGAGTGGCTGTTCTGGGAGCAGTACAGCCACGAGCCTTACGTCGCGACCTGCCGCTTCCACATGGTCTATCTCGGCAAGCCGGCCTCCGAGCTCGATCYGGAGAAGGTGAAGCGCGGTTATGCGGCGCTCGATCATCTGCAGCGTCAGCTCGCGCGTTCGCGCTTTCTCGTCGGTGAAACCCTGACCTTGGCCGATATCGCGCTGCTGGCCTATACGCGCGTGGCGCACGAGGGCGGTTTCGATTTGTCGGGCCGTGATGCGGTCAGGCGCTGGATCGGCGACGCCGAGCAGGCGCTYGGCCTGCGGCCGGCCGGCTGAGCGACATGGAGATGACAGGGGAATGACAGGGCGCATGGCGGTCACCATTCGAGCGGCGCGGCGCGACGATGTCGGCGCCATCGTTGCCATGCTCGCCGACGATCACCTCGGCCGGGCACGGGAGCGCGTCGAGGATCCGTTGCCCGCGTCATACTATGCGGCGTTCGAGGCAATCTCGGGCGATGCCAATATCAGTCTGATGGTGGCCGAGGACGCGGGCAAGGTGGTCGGCTGCCTGCAGCTCTGCATCCTGCCTGGCCTGAGCTCGCAGGGCGCATCGCGCGCGCTGGTCGAGGATGTCCGTGTCGCGGCGGACCGGCGCAGCCGCGGTATTGGCGAACTGCTTCTGCGATGGGCGATCGACGAGGCGCGCGGCCGGGGCTGCAACCTGGTCGAGCTGATGACGCATCAGAGCCGCACAGATGCCCAGCGCTTCTACGAGCGGCTTGGCTTCGCCAAGAGCCATTTCGGCATGGTGATGCGGTTCTGAGATCGATCAGGCTGGCAGCCGGTAGGCAGCGATCGTGTTGGGGCCGAACGCCTTGTTGCGGATATCGGAGCCGAGCTGCGTCAGGCAGTGCTCCAGCGCCTGCTTGATGGCACCATAGTGGCCGGCGAGCAGACAGACCGGCCAGTCCGAACCGAAGATCAGTTTGTCGGGGCCGAAGCAGCGCGCCACATGCGCCACATAGGGCGAAAGCCGCTCGGCGTTCCAATCGCGCCAGATCGCCTCGGTCGCCAGCCCTGAGATCTTGCACCAGACGTTGCCGCAGGCCGCGAGCTCCGCGATGCGATCGGCCCAATTCTGATCGAACCCGTTCGCGATCGGCGGTTTGGCGGCGTGGTCCAGCACAAAGTGCGCCTGCGGAAAGGCGCGCACCGTCGCGATCGCGGCCGGCAGCTCGCGCGTGCGGACCAGGAGATCGTAGGTCAGGTCGTGAGCGAAGACCCGCTCGAGGCCGCGCCTGACATCGCCGCGATAGATCCACGCCGGATCGGCTTCGTCATGAACCTGATGGCGGATGCCGACCAGCCTGTCGCCGCCAGGCAGGCGGCGCAGCCGATCGATCGTGGCGTCGAGCTGCGGATCGGTCAGGTCGACCCGGCAGGCGGCGCAGCCGATCGATCGTGGCGTCGAGCTGCGGATCGGTCAGGTCGACCCAGCCGACGACACCGGCAACGAACGGCGTCTCCTGTGCAATGCGCAGGAACTCCTCGGTCTCGTCGAGCGATGACCGCGTCTGCACCAGGATGGAGGCGTCGAGACCGTTTTCAGCGAGCAGCGGGGCGAGATCCGCAGGGCCGAATGGGCGACGGATCGGCGCCAGCGCGTCGCCCGCCATCCACGGATARTCGGCGCGGCCGGGATCCCAGAAATGCTGATGCGCGTCGATGGTGCGGCTCATCGTGCCTCTCCCGGTAGCGGTGCATGCGCATCGATCAGCTGGCTGGCACGCAGCGCGTGCCAGAACGCCGCAGGGATCGGGGCATGGGCCATCGCGATATTGTCGGCCGCCTCCTGCGCCGTGCGAGCCCCCTGCAGGCCGATGGTGACGGCAGGATGGGCGAGGCAGAACTGGATCGCAGCCGCCTTCAGCGCGATGCCATGCTGTTTGCACAAGGCATCGAGCGCGCGCGCACGGGCCACCAGGCTGGCATCGGCATCCTCATAGTTGAACTTCGCCTGGCCATGAGGGTTCGCCAGGATGCCGCTGTTGTAGATGCCGCCGAGCAGGATGGCGATGTTCTTCCTCGTGCAGATCGGAAACAGCGTCGTCAGCGCGCCCTGATCGAGCAGCGTGTAGCGGCCGGCGAGCAGGAAGCAGTCCACCGGAGCGGCGTCCGCGAAGCGCGCCAGCATCTCGGATTGGTTCATTCCGGCGCCGATCGCCTTGATGCTGCCGTCGTCGCGCAGGCGCTGCAGCGCCCGGAACGCGCCGGCAACCGCCTCGTCGTAATGATCGTCGGGATCATGCACCAGCAGAATATCGATCCGGTCGAGGCCGAGCCGGACCAGGCTCTCTTCCACGGAACGCATCACGCCATCATAGGAGTAATCGAACCGTGGTCTCAGCGGCGGGGTGCCCTTGTAGTGCGGATCCTCGCGCGGTGCGCCCACATCGGGTCGCAGCAGCCGCCCCACCTTGGTCGAGAGCACATARTTGTCGCGCGGCTGCTTGCGAAGGAACGCGCCGAGCCGCTGCTCGGCGAGGCCGAAGCCATAGAGCGGGGCGGTGTCGAAGAAACGGACTCCATGCGACCAGGCGGTTGCGATGGTGGCTTCGGCATCGCTGTCGCTGACCGGCTCGAACAGGCCGCCGAGCGGCGCCGTGCCGAGGCCGAGGCGGGTGACCTCRAGCGAGCTCCTGCCGAGACGGACGCGTTCCATATCTRTATCCTTCTTGTTGTGTGGGCGCGTGCAGCTTCGCGTCATTCTGCATGGATCGCCCGAGGAGACAACGTCGTCGCATTGTGCGGCACGGCAGCGGGGAGGATGAAGCAGAGATGTCGGCGATCAATCCAATCACGGCGCTCGGCGTCGTGCTGGCGACTGCGGCCACCGACGCAGTCTATGTCATGTTCACCTCGGCGGTCGTTGCGCGGCGGCGCCTYTCGGCCGCGACGTGGAGCTCGATCTGGTACATGCTCTCGTCATTCGCSGTGATCAGCTACACCGAGAACTGGATCTATGTTGGCTTTGCGGCCATCGGCTCGTGGATCGGCGCYTACGCCTCGATGACCTTCCTGCATCGGCCACCCAGCGGGCAGGCGCCCGTCGGCGCGGCGCCGGAATGAGGTTGTTTGCATGCCAGCCAATTCTGCGTGAACGCGCGACCAACAGCCCGCGAAGTTCCTTGACGCGGAACGGCCGTTCCCTTAATCACGCCAGCGGGACACCTCCCCCCAACGGGAGGCTTACTATCTGGAAGGATAGACGATGACTGCAGCGAAGCCTTCGCAGCGGCCTGCCGTGCCGCATTTCTCCTCCGGCCCCTGCGCCAAGCGCCCCGGATGGACCGCCGAAAATCTCAAGGACGCCCCGCTCGGCCGCTCGCATCGCGCGAAGAYCGGCAAAGCCAAGCTCAAGCAGGCCATCGAGCTGACRCGCGACGTGCTCGAAGTGCCGGCCGACTACAAGATCGGCATCGTGCCGGCGTCCGACACCGGCGCGGTCGAGATGGCGCTGTGGTCGCTGCTCGGCGCGCGGCCGGTCACGACGATCGCCTGGGAATCCTTCGGCGAAGGCTGGGTCAGCGACATCGTCAAGGAGCTGAAGCTCAAGGACGTCACCAAGCTGCATGCGGGCTATGGCGAGATTCCGGATCTGTCGAAGGCCGATCCGGCCACCGACATCGTCTTCACCTGGAACGGCACGACCTCCGGCGTGCGCGTGCCGAATGCCGACTGGATCAGCGCGAGCCGTGAAGGCCTGACGATCTGCGACGCCACCTCGGCCGCCTTCGCGCAAGCCCTGGATTGGCCGAAGCTCGACGTCGTCACCTTCTCCTGGCAGAAGGCGCTCGGCGGCGAGGCCGCGCATGGCATGATCGTGCTCTCGCCCCGCGCGGTCGAGCGGCTCCTGACCTACAAGCCGGCCTGGCCGCTGCCGAAGATCTTCCGCCTCACCAAAGGCGGCAAGCTCAATGCCGGCATCTTCGAGGGCGAGACCATCAACACGCCGTCGATGCTGTGCGTCGAGGACTATCTGGATGCGCTCAACTGGGGCAAGTCGATCGGCGGCCTCAAGGCGCTGATCGCGCGCGCCGACGCCAACACCAAGGTGCTGGCGGACTGGAAGGCGCGCACGCCCTGGATCGATTTCCTCGCCCAGGATCCGGCGATCCGCTCCAACACCTCGGTGTGCTTGAAGGTGGTCGATCCCGCCATCACGGCGCTGTCGGCCGATGCCCAGGCCGAGTTTGCCAAGAAGCTGGTGTCGCTGGTCGAGAAGGAAAACGCCGGCTTCGATTTCGCGCATTACCGCGACGCGCCGGCCGGCCTGCGCATCTGGTGCGGCGCGACCGTGGAAGCCAGCGACGTCGCGCTGCTGACGCAGTGGATCGACTGGGCGTTCGCGGAAGCCAAGGCCGCGCTGCCGAAGGCCGCCTGAGGTTCGCGCGACGCCGCCATTGCGAGCGCAGCGAAGCAATCCAGGGCCGAACAGGACGTCTGGATTGCCTCGTCGCAAGTGCTCCTCGCAATGACGAAATAAGTTGCGAGAGTTGAGCTAAGCGTAGCGCGCTGTGCCCAACATCTATGTAACCTGACGCGAGAGAGCGGTGGGCACGCTTTGCTTTGCCCACCCCACGAGCTTTCCCCTCATCCCGGCGCGCTGCGCCGCCCTCCTCGATGGAAGGCGTGAAGGACCATCGTCATGTCAAAGCCCAAGGTTCTCATCTCCGATGCWYTGTCCCCGGCCGCCGTGCAGATCTTCAAAGATCGCGGCGTCGAGGTCGACTTCCAGCCCAATCTCGGCAAGGACAAGGATAAGCTCGCCGACATCATCGGCGATTATGACGGCCTTGCCATYCGCTCGGCCACCAAGGCGACGGCCAAGATCATCGAGCGCGCCAAGCGGCTCAAGGTGATCGGCCGCGCCGGCATCGGCGTCGACAATGTCGAGATTCCCGCGGCGACCGCCAAGGGCATCATCGTGATGAACACGCCGTTCGGCAATTCGATCACCACCGCCGAGCATGCGATCACCATGATGCTGTCGCTGGCCCGCGAGATCCCGCAGGCCGACGCCTCGACGCAGGCCGGCAAGTGGGAGAAGAACCGCTTCATGGGCGTCGAGATCACCGGCAAGACGCTGGGCGTGATCGGCTGCGGCAATATCGGCTCGATCGTCTGCGACCGTGCCCAGGGCCTGCGCATGAAGGTGATCGGCTTCGATCCGTTCCTGACCGAGGAGCGTGCGCGCGATCTCGGCGTCGAGAAGGTSGAGCTCGACGAGCTCTTGAAGCGCGCCGACTTCATCACCTTGCACACGCCGCTGACCGACAAGACCCGCAACATCATCGACGCCGCCGCGATCGCCAAGATGAAGCAGGGCGTGCGTATCATCAATTGCGCGCGCGGCGGCCTGATCGACGAGCAGGCGCTGCTCGCGGCGCTCAACAGCAAGCATGTCGCGGGCGCCGCCCTCGATGTGTTCGCCGAGGAGCCCGCCACCAGCAATCCGTTGTTCGGCCACGCTTCCGTGATCTGCACGCCGCATCTCGGCGCCTCGACYACGGAAGCGCAGGAGAACGTCGCGCTGCAGATCGCCGAGCAGATGTCCGACTATCTGCTGACCGGCGCGATCTCGAATGCGATCAACTTCCCCTCGATCACCGCGGAGGAAGCGCCGAAGCTGAAGCCGTTCATCGCGCTCGCCGAGAAGCTCGGCTCGTTCGCCGGMCAGCTCACCGAGAGCAGCATCACCAAGATCCAGATCACCTATGAGGGCCAGGTCGCGGAGATGAAGACCAAGGCGCTGACCTCGGCKGTGCTGGCAGGCCTGCTGCGGCCGATGCTGGGCGAGGTCAACGTGGTGTCGGCGCCGGTCATCGCCAAGGAGCGCGGCATGATCGTCGACGAGGTGCTGCGTGCCGGCGAGAGCGACTATGAGAGCCTGATCACGGTCGCGGTGACGACTGAGCAGCAGGAGCGCGCGGTGTCCGGCACGGTCTATGCCGACGGCAAGCCGCGCCTCGTGGACATCAAGGGCATCCGCGTCGACGCCGAGTTCGGCAAGTCGATGATCTATGTCACCAACGAGGACAAGCCGGGCTTCATCGGCAAGTTCGCAAGCCTCTTGGGCGACGCCAAGATCAACATCGCGACCTTCCATCTCGGCCGCGTCGCCGCCGGCAGCGACGCCATCGCGCTGGTCGAGATCGACGGCGCCGTGCCGGCCGAACTGCTTGCCAAGATCCAGGCGCTGCCGCAGGTCAAGCAGGCCAAGGCGCTGACGTTCTGACCGCAAGGCGGGATCSCGACGTCCCGRAMAAGGCAGCGCGGAAGATCGCCGCGCTGSCTTKTTTCATTCTCGACGACGCTCGAATGATCGTCTTCGGACCTGATTGAACCCGCTTCACTTTCCCCACGTCTAAAAGCCCGATGAAGGGCCGGCTGATCCGGTCTCGTGGGCGCTGGGCTGCGGAGAAAGTGATGATCATGCGACACAGRGGCCTGACGGCCACGGGGCTCGTTCTCGGCGCAGCGCTGAGTGCTGCGCCCGGCCATGCTGCCAACCGCGAYGTGACCTCGACMGTCGATGCCGTCACYGTCTATCCCGACGGCGCCAGCGTCACGCGRGTCATCGCGCTCGACCTTCCCGCCGGYGATACGACGGCGATCGCCAAGGATTTTCCGCTCGGGCTCGATGCGTCCTCGCTGCGCGTCGAGGGCGAGGCCGGWGCAAARCTCGTCATCGGCACCGTCGATGCCAAGCCGCCGCGCGCAGCTCCGTCGGCCAACGTGCCGGAGATCGACAAGCGCATCGAGAGCTTGAAGGACGAGCGTGCCAATCTCGACGGTGCCATTGCTGCCGCCCTTGCGCGCAAGAAGTTTGCCGAGCGGTTCGCCGCGGCGTCGCCGGCCGGTCTCGGCGAGAAGGGCGAGGCACGGCCTGTCGCGGAGTGGCGCAACGCCTTTGCCGCGGTCGGCGAGGAGGTCGGCCAGGCCGATGCCGCGATCCGCGACGCCGAGCGCAAGCAGCGCGACATTGACCGCGAGATTRCGCGGCTGCAGGCGGATCGCGCGGACAAGCCGCCGAGCAAGCTGGAGGTTCAGATCGAGCTCTCGGCCGCGGCCGCGACCAAGGCTGTCTTGCGTGTGACCTACACGGTCCGCAACGCCCATTGGATGCCGCTTTACGACGCGCGTCTCGAGACGTCGGCGAAGGACCGCAAGCCGGCGCTGGAACTGGTGCGACGCGCGGAGGTCCTTCAGGCCACCGGCGAGGATTGGTCCGATGTCGCACTCTCGGTCTCGACGGTGCGAACGGGACGGGGCGGCAGCGCGCCCGAGCTCAAGACGGTGATCGCGCAATATCCGCCGCCGCCGAGGCCGGCGGTTCCCAGCGCGGCACGCGGACTCCCGGAGATTCGGCAGGAATTCCGGTTCAACGGCGGGACGAGCTTTGGCGACGTCGCGGACAAGGCCCTYGAGCAGGAGACGGTCGCGGAGATCAGCGCGTTCCAGACCGTCTTCCGTCTTCCCGGCCGCGTCACTGTCGGGGCGAATGAGGGCGCCAAGAATCTGCGCATCTCGACCGCGACGATCACGCCCGATTTGATCATCCGTTCGGCGCCCATCGTCGATCCCACCGCCTATCTCGAAGCGAGCTTCCCGCAGACCGAGGACGCGCCGCTGCTGCCGGGCAAGGTCTCGATCTATCGGGACGGCATGTTCGTCGGCACCTCGAACATGGCCCATGCCGGCAAGGGCGAGCCGGTTCGCGTCGGCTTCGGCGCCGATGACAAGGTCAAGATCGAGCGCAGCGTGATCAAACGCAATGAAGGCTCGGCGGGCYTGATCGTGACGACCGCGAAGATCGATGAGCGCGCCTTCAAGACCACGATTCGGAACGCGCATGATTTCCCGGTGAAGGTCGCGATCCAGGATCAGCTGCCGGTCAGCGAGAATGAGGAGATCGCGGTCGAGATGCTGCCCTCCACGACGCCGCCGACATCGCTCAATGTTCGCGACCGGCGCGGGGTGACCGAATGGATCGTCGATGCCAAGCCCGGCGAGACCAAGGACATCTCGTTTGCGTGGCGGGTGCGCTGGCCGAAGGACAAGACCATCGTGCTCAATCCGTCAGGCTAACTGATATTCAGAGCCTATCATTCAACGGACCGCCTGGTCAGACGGTCCGTCGARYGCGCGCCTTTCATCAACTCGAGATCAGGCCGCAGCTGTCGTTGAAACCCGAGGTGTTAGTTCGATCCGGGCCAATGCAGCTGCGGCATCATTGCGTCGCGCTTGCCCTCATCTGAACTCAAAGCGGTCGTAGATGCCGGGAATGTCGTGTCTTTGCCCAGACACGGACGCAAGTCACAATCGGCGGTATTCGGACATCAACGCTGCGGGATACGGGAAAACAATAGCTTTCGCGCGATCCARGCGGCGGCAGGAAGAATTGACCGGCCCCGACTGTCGGGGCCGGCTAGCAGAATTTTCCTGATGTTTCCGGCATTCCCCATCGTCATGACGATATCCGAATTACCGCAATCGATGGTCATCCCGGTTGGCCTCATCCTTGCGTTCGGTCTATGCGAGACGCGCGGCGGAGARCAACGGAGGTCTCGGTCTACCAGATGCAATATCTGTCTTTCGCCTCGTGCATCACGCGGCATTCGCTTCGACCGGCGGTGTTGTCCGCCGTCATCATCGCCGCACATGCGAGTGGGGCCGCCGCGGCCGACAGTGTGAACGTGGTCCGCGAGCTGGCCGGCCGTGTCGGCCCGATCCTCGGTTCCGCCCAGGCCTGCACCAGCATCGCGACACGCCGCGTTCAAGTGATGCTCGGCAAGTTTCAGCAGGCGATCCGCGAGGCCTCGGCCAACCCGAACGACCGCAACGAGCTGGCMCGCGAGTTCGAGAAGAACATCGCCGATGGCCGGACTGCGGTGAATCGTGGACGGGCCGATTGCAGGCTGGTCGAACGCCAGCTCGCCGATCTCGAAGGAAGCGTCGGCGCGCCGCCGGCGCCGGCCGCCGCGCCGCTCGCCGGCAATGCGGCCAGCCCTGCACGGCCGGCCGCTGCTGGCCAGGTGCGAGGCGTGACCGATCAGGAAATCCGCTTCGGAATGGTGATCCCCTACACGGGAAGCGCCAAGGAGAACGGGCAGAGCTACAAGCGCGGTATCGAGGTGGCGTTCGCGCGGGCCAATGCCGGCGGCGGCGTCCATGGCCGGACGCTCAAGCTGATTGCCGCTGACGATGGTTTCGAACCGACGCGGACCTTGGACGCGATGAAGCTGCTTTGGGACAAGGAGCAGGTGTTCGGCTTTCTCGGCAATTTGGGCACGCCGACCGCGGCGGTCGCCGTGCCATTTGCGCTCGAGCGCAAGGTGCTGTTCTTCGCGCCGTTCACCGGCGGCAGCGTGGTGCGGCACGATCCGCCGGACCGTTATGTCTTCAACTACCGGCCGAGCTTCGTCGAGGAAGCCGACGCCGCGGTGCGCTATCTCCTGAAGATGCGCAAGATCAGGCCGAACCAGATCGCCGTGTTTGGCCAGAATGACGATCTGGGCGAGCAGGGCTTCGCCGGTGTCGCCAAGGCCTATCGTGCCGCCGGTCTCAACGACTCGACGATCCTGCGGCTGGTCTATAACCGCAACTCCATCGACATGGACGAGGCSGTCGCCCAGTTGAAGCAGCAGAGGGTGCCGATCAAGGCGATCGTGATGGTCGGCACCACGCGCCCGGCGGCGAAATTCATCGAGAAGACGCGCGATCTGTTTCCCGGCATGATCTACACCAACATGTCGATCGTCGGCGCCACGGCGCTGGCGCAGGAATTGATGCTGCTGGGACCGCGCTTCACCGAGAATGTCATCGTGACGCAGGCCGTGCCGGCCGTCTCCGGCTATTCGAGCACCGTGCTCGAATTCAAGACGGCGCTGGCCCAGGTGGCGCCCGGCGAGGTGCCGGACTACATCTCGCTCGAAGGCTATATCGCGGCGAACCTGCTGATCGACGCGCTGAAGCGCTGCGGACCGCAGCTCGACACCGAACGCCTGGTGGAGACGCTGGAGAGCACGCGGAATCTCGACATGGGGCTCGGCGCCGCGCTCAATCTGAGCCGCGGCGATCACCAGGCCCTGCACAAGGTCTGGGGCACCCAGCTCGACAAGACGGGCGTCTATCAGCCGATCGATCTGGAATGAGTCTGGGGGACGGGCCGGGCGGCCCGTCATCCCAATGCGTCTGCGCCGGCCCGAACCGCCGGGCCGGCAACGGCCGTGGCGCGATCAGTCCTTGACCGCGGTCACCACGATTTCGATCAGCGCGCCACCGCCGAGATCGGCGACGCCGACGGTGGCACGGGTCGGCAGATCCTCGCCGAAGAATTCGGTCCAGGCCGCATCCATCTCCTTCTTCTTCGACAAGTCCGTCACGAAGATCTGGCCGGAGACGACACGCGACCGGTCGGTGCCGGCCTCTTTCAGAAAGCCGTCGATCTTGCCGAGGATGTTGCGGGTCTGCTCGCCCATCGACACCGATGTGTCGTCGGCGATGGTGCCGCCGATGAAGACGAAGCCATTGGCTTCGACGATGCGGTGATGGATGGCCGAGCGGATCTTGCGGGTGATGGTCATGCTGTCCTCATGCTGTTGCTGAAGGGGAGGCGTTGCGGAAGCGCTCGATGCTGAGCTCTCSGATCCGGGTCTGCGTGCCGCCATGCACGATCAGTTCGGCCATGACGGCGCCCGCGCCGGGGCCGAGCTGGAAGCCATGCAGCGAAAAGCCGAATTGATGAAACAGGCCCTCATGCACGGCGCTTGGCCCGAACACCGGGATGTCGTCCTGCATGCGCGCCTCGATGCCGGCCCAGGCCCGCATGATGGTGGCGCTGCGCATCRCCGGGAATAGCTCGAACACGGTGCGSGCGCTGATGGCGAGGCTGCGCCAGTCGAGCACCGTCTCGTTGCGATCCTGATCCGGCGCCGCGAGATGGCCGCCACCGATCAGCACGGTACCGTTCTTGAACTGCTTGAACGACAGCTTGCGGCCGCGCAGGATCACCACGGGATCGATGAAGTGCGGGACCGGCGAGCTGATCATCAGCATCGGCGCCACGGTCGTGACCGGCACGGGCTCGCCGAGCGCGGCGGCGATGCGGCCGCCCCAGGCGCCAGCGGCATTGACCAGAATGGGGGCGGCATAGGTGTCATCGCCGACATCGACGCGCCAGAGCCGATCCTCCTTGCGGATGTTGCCGGCGGTCACGCCCTCGCGGATGATGGCGCCGAGCTGCTCGGCCTTGCGGCGAAACGCCGTCGTGGTCTTGGCRGGCTGTGCCGCACCGTCACGGCGCGAGACGATCCCGCCAGGACAGCTCTCTGCCACCGCCGGCACCAGCCGGCGCAGCTCGGCGCTGTCGATCAGCTCCTCATGGCTGAAGCCGCGCGCGTTGAGATCGGCGACCCGCTCACGGCAGGCGGCGAGCTCGGCCGCGTTCTCCGCGACAAGCACCTGGCCATGGCTTTCGAAGCCGCAATCATCGTCGACCAGTGCGGCGATGCTCTCCCAGATTCCCATCGACCGGATCGACAACGGAATCTCGGCGACGTCGCGCGCGAGCTGGCGCACGCCGCCGGCATTGACGCCGGAGGCGTGGCGGCCCGCATAGTCCTTTTCGATCAGCACCGGCTTCAAGCCGGCGAGACAGAGATGCAGCGCGGTCGAGCAGCCGTGGATGCCGCCACCCACGATGATGGCATCCGTGTTGATCGTCATCCGCGCACCACCGCCTTGGTGGCCTCGTCGCTCTTGGGCAGGCTTGCGAGCTCCGACAGCATGATCGGCTTCACCGGCGCGCGYAGYCGRTAATAGCCGATTTCCTGCGGGCTCTTGCCGCGCGCTTCCGCCATCAGCTCGGTGACGGTAAGGCCGCACAGCCGGCCCTGGCATGGGCCCATGCCGGTGCGGCGATAGGCCTTGAGCTGGTTCGGCCCAGTCGCGCCGATTGCGACGGAATCGAGCACGTCTTTGGCGGTGATCTCCTCGCAGCGGCAGACGATGGTGTCGCCTTGCGGAATGCGGAACTGCTTCGCCGGCTTGAACAGGATGTCGAGGAAGGCGCGACCGCGCTCGGCGCGCTTCAACTGCGGTGAAAGATCGGAGACCTTGGCGGTCGGGCGAAGCGCCTTGATCGCGCGTTCTGCCGCAATGCGCCCGCGCCACAGCGCCGCCTGCGCGCCGCCGATGCCGGCGCCATCGCCGGCGATCGCGATGCCGGGAAKCGAGCTGTTGCCGTCGGCATCGAGCACGGGCGTCCAGCACAATTGCAGCTCGTTCCAGCGATGCTCGACACCGGCGGCCATCGCCAGGTTGACGTTCGGTACCACGCCGTGATGCAGCAGCAGCAGCTCGACCGGCAGCGTCTCGCGCCGGCCGCCGGCCGTGACATAGCTGACCGACTCCAGCCGGTTCGTGCCCGCCGCCGCCAGCTCCGTCACGCCGGTGGTGACTTTCACCTTGGCGCGGACCTCACGCATCATCGCCAGCCCCTTCACGAAATAAAGCGAGGTCATGAAGGCGAAGGCATGGGGCAGCGCGGCCAGGTAGTTGGCGCGCGGCGTGGTGTCGAGCACGCGGTCGATGCGGCCGCCGAGGCGCAGGATCTGCGCGGCGAGCAGCCACAGCAGCGGTCCCTGGCCGGCAAGGACCGTCGGGCCATCCGGCACCAGGCCGGACGATTTCAGCATCGTCTGCGCCGCGCCGGCCGTCATCACGCCGGGCAGGGTCCAGCCTGGAATCGGAAACGGCCGCTCCTGGGCGCCGGTCGCGATGATGACCCGCTTGGCCTTGATGAAGGCCGAGCCGCCGCCGACGGAGACGCCGAGCTCGAGATTGCGGTCGAGACTCCACACCGTCGCGCGATGGATGATCTCGGCGCCGCTGTCGCGGGCGGCCCTGGCGATCTCGGCGCCCGACCAGTAATCGGCGCCGAGCAGTGCTTCATTCTTGACCGGCGTTGCGTCGATCGCGCGCCAGACCTGGCCGCCGGGACCGGCGTTCTCGTCGAGCAGCAGCGTCGACAGGCCGGCGCGGGCCGTTGCGGTTGTCGCGGCGAGTCCGGCCGGACCGGCGCCGATCACGACGACGTCGTATTGCTCATGCTTCGGCGCGGCGCTCATTTGCCGATCTCCCGCTTGCCCTTCTGGATTKCGATTTGCATGCCCTCGGCCACRGGCACGAGGCAGCCCTGGCGGTTGCCGACGCCGTCGATGGTGACGAGGCAGTCGAAGCATACGCCCATCATRCAGTAGGGCAGYCGCTTGGCGCCGCTCACCGCGGTGTCGCGCCTGACGTCGAGACCCGAGGCGAGCAGCGCGGCCGACACCGTGTCGCCTTCGCGCGCCGAGATCGCCTGRCCCTCGACATGGATGGTCAGCGCTCGCCTGCCATCATCCKCAGCTCGTTTGAACATCATCGTCTCCGTGGCGGCGTTCGCCGCGATCTCAGTAATAGCCACTGCCGCCCGCGCCGATTTCGTCGGCGAAGCGCYTGGCTGTGAAGGCGCCGACCAGTTCGGGCTCCAACGCGCCGTCCTTCACCATGCGGGCGATCTCGAAGGCGTGGTTGGCGGCCAAGGTCACGCCGGAATGGCAGCAGGCGACGAAGGCCCCCGGATGGGTCTCGGACTGCTCGTAGATCGGGAAGCCGTCCTTCGGCATCACCCGGATGCCGGTCCAGCTCCTGACGACATTGAGGCGCGCCAGATGCGGGAACATGCGCTGGGCCCGGTCGGCCATCACGGCGTTGATCGGATGGTTCTGGACGCGATCGTCGAGCTCGTCCTCCTTGCTGTCGCCGATCATCACCGTGCCCTCATCGGTCTGGCGGATCGTCGTCAGCGGATGCGGCAGGAACGGCATCGTGCGCTCGGTCACGACGATCTGGCCGCGRGTCGGTCCCATCGGCGCCGACAGCCCGACCATCGGCGCCAGCGTCTGGTTGGCGTTGCCTGCCGCGAGCACGACCTTGGCGGCSCGCAGCTCGCCTTGCGCCGTGGTCAGCCTGAACTCGTKGCCCTCGYGCGCAATGGCGCTGACGGCGCGCTCGGGCAGATAGTCGACYCCGAACTGCTTCATGCCRGCATGCAGCGCGCGGAAGGTGCGCAGCGAGTTCACATGGCCGTCGAACGGACAGAAGCTRCCGCCGGACACGTCGGGCCCGATCAGCGGCAGCATCTTCTTCACCGCKGCGGCKGKCAGCATCTCCATGTGGTAGTCGGCCGCRCCGACCTGGTTGTGCATGCGCGCGACGAGCTGGCTGCGCTGCTCGTATTCGGCCTCTCCCAGGCAGAGATGAAAGCCGCCATTCTGCTGCAGCACGACGTCGAGCCCGGTCTGCGCCTTCAGCTCCTCCGCGAGCTTCGGCCACGCCTTGGAGCCGCGCACGGTCCAGCCCGTATAGGCCGGCATGCCCAGTCCCTTGCTCTGCACCCAGACCAGCGCGAAATTGGCGCGGGACGCCCGCTTGGCGATGTCGCCCTCGTCGAGCACCGCGACGCGCTGGCCGAGCCGGCCCAGCCCCCAGGCGATGGCAGAGCCGAGCAGGCCGCCGCCGACGATGGCGACGTCGTAATCTCTCATCATGGTCTCTCCTATCGCCCTGCGTCGCCGCCCTTGGCGGTGAGCACCCGGTCGAGTCCGTAGCAGCGATCGAGCAGGATCAGGACGGTCATGGTGATGGCGATGACGCTGGCGGACACCGATGTCACCAGCGGATCGATGTTGTCCTGGATGTACAGGAACATCCGCACCGGCAGCGTCTCGGTGCCGGGCGTTGCCAGGAAGATGGTCATGGTCAGATCGTCGAATGATTGAATGAAGGCGAGCATCCAGCCCGAGACGATGCCGGGCAGSATCGCCGGCAGGGTGACGCGGCGGAACATGGTCCAGCCGTCGGCGCCGAGCGAGATCGCTGCCATCTCGACCGAGCGATCCATGCCGGTGGCCGCCGCCAGCGTCAGCCGCAGTGCAAAGGGAAACACGACCACCACATGCGCGATCACCAGCGCCAGAAATGTGCCGCCGATGCCGGCCGACGTGAAGAAGCGCAGAAAGGCGATGCCGAGCACGACATGGGGAATCATCAAGGGCGAGAGAAACAGCGCCGACAGGGCSTCGCGGCCGCGGAACTGATACCGGCTGAGCGCGAGCGCGGCCGGCACCGCAAACAGCAGCGCGACACAGGACGACAGCGCCCCGAGCCACAGGCTCACGGCGAAGGCATGGACGAATTCCGGATAATTGGCGAGCGCCTTGAACCAGCGCAGCGAGAAGTTCGTCGTCGGAATCGACAGGAAGCCCTCGGGTGTGAACGCGACCCAGCAGACGACGACGATCGGCGCCAC
>BFBZ01000455.1_pt1 | contig 40175 bp, 36 predicted proteins | sample 1888401 | NCBI WGS metagenome assembly BFBZ01 (sample SAMD00112614, study PRJDB3348) | symbiont metagenome | host: Chara braunii | reverse complement strand
CTGGCGCGCAACGTCGCCGAGCGCGCCGATGGCTTCGAGATCGAAAAGATCGCGGATGGACGCGTCTTGCTGATCGGCACCAGCCGGGCCGCCGGCGGGCGCGGCGTCGACGGGCTCGGCTGGCAGATCGTGGTGACCTCGAGTGCGGAGGTCGCCTTTGCCCCGGTCGATACGCTGCGCCGTCAGATCATCGCGGCCGGCGGTCTCGTCGGCCTGATGGTGCTGATGGCCGGCTGGTGGGTGGCCGGGCGCATCGCCAGCCCGATCCAGGCGATCGCGGCGCGCGCCGACCGCGTCGGCCTCGCCGAAGCGCTCGACGGCGTGGTGATCGAGGTGCCGCAATCCTCGTCGAAGGAGGTGGTGTCGCTGGCCGCCTCGCTGCAGGGCATGATCGACCGCCTGGCCGATAACGAGGAGGCGCTGCGGCATCTGGCCAATACGCTGGAGGTGCGGGTGGCCGACCGAACCGCCGAGCTGGAAACCGCCAACCGGGCGCTGAGCGTGGCGCGCGACGACGCGGTCGCGGCGACCGCGGCGAAATCACGCTTCCTGGCGGCCGCCAGCCACGACCTGCGCCAGCCGCTGCATGCGCTGTCGCTGTTCGCCAGCGCCTTGGCGCGGCGGGTCAGCGGCGAGGAGCCGCGCCGGCTGGTCGCCAATATGGAGACGACGCTGTCCTCGCTGCAGGACATGTTCAACGCCTTGCTCGACGTGTCCAGGCTCGATGCAGGCATCGTCGTCGCCGAGCCCAGGGTCTTCGTCATCGGCGATCTGCTCGAGCGGGTCGCCGCCGGCTTCCGCGCGCAGGCCGCCGCCAACGGGCTCGAGTTCCGGCTGGTGCCCTCGCGCCTGGCGGTCACCAGCGACCCGATCCTGATCGAGACGGTGCTGCGCAACCTGGTGGCCAATGCGCTGAAATTCACCGCCTCGGGCGGCGTTCTGGTCGGCGTGCGCCGGCGCGGCGCCATCGCGGTGCTGGAAATTCACGATACCGGCTCCGGCGTGGCGATCGAGGACCGCGACCGGATCTTCGAGGAGTTCGAGCGGTCGAAACAGGCGGCCCATGGCCAGAATGACGGGCTGGGGCTTGGTCTCTCGATCGTCCGGCGGCTGTGCAATCTGCTGGGACATCGCATCGGCGTGGCGAGCCATCGCGGCCGCGGCACGGTTTTCCGGGTCGAATTGCCGATCGCCGATCACGGCGCGCCGGCGATCGAGGCACGGCCGGGCATCCCTTCGGTATCGCTCGCCGGCCGGCATATTCTGATCCTCGACGACGAGCCGCTGATCGTCGATGCGCTCGCCCGCACGCTGCGCGACGACGGCGCGACCGTCACGGCGGCGAACAGCGCCGAGGAGGCGACGCGGGCGCTGTCCCAGGCCCTGCCGATCGATCTCGCGGTCATCGACCTGCAGCTCGAACAGGGCATTGACGGGCTGGATCTGGTGCGCGGCTGGCAGCAGGGCAGGCGGGTGAAGCTGCCGGCGCTGATCGTCACGGGCGCGACCGATCCGCTGACGCTGGCGCGCCTGCAGTCGAGCGGCATCGCCTGGATGACCAAGCCGGTGGCGGTGCCGGCGCTGCGCGCGACCGTCGCGCGGCTGGTCGCCGCCTGATCAGGCGCGCGGCAGGAGTGCCGCGGCCGCGGCCACGGCGGCAGCGCGGTTGCGCACGCCGAGATGGCGGAACAGCGCGGCGAGATGGATCTTGACCGTGCCGTGGCCGAGAGCGAGATCGCGGGCGATTTCCTTGTTGGACTGGCCGCGGAGCAGCAAGGCCAGTACGTCGCGCTGGCGCGGCGTCAACCGCGAGAGATCGGCCGGCTCGCCGGTCCGCTCGGCCGTGTCGGATGCCGGCATGCGCGGCGGCATGGTGCTGGCCAGCGAAGCGGGCACGAAGATCGCGCCGTCGACGACGGTCTTCAGCGCGGCGACCAGGTCGTCCTCGACGAGGCGTTTCGGAACGAAGCCGTTGACTCCCGCGGCGAGCGCTTCGAGCACGTCCTTGCGATCCTCGGAGGCGCTGACCACGGCGATCGGCAGATCCGGGTAACATTCGCGCACGGCGGCGAGGCTCGCGGCACTGGCCATTCCGGGCATCGAGAGATCGAACAGGGCGAGCGCGACATCGCCGATCTCGCCGAGCTTCTCCAGCGCCTCGTCGAGCGAGCTCGCCTCTTCGACGTCGTCGAAACCGAGCCGGTCCTTCAGCGTGAAGGCCAGGCCCATGCGGTAAAGTCCATGATCGTCGGCGATGACGGCTATGCGGCGAGACATGTTCGACAGGGGTAAGGCTCAGGGCGTCATGCTGTCAACGCACGACACCGCGATAGGCCCCCGGATGGCCCCCCGGATACGTTTGGATACTTTTTTGTTTGGTCCGCGGACCCGAAAACCGGAACTTTGGTCCAGGGGGCCGCCCGGGCGGCCGTCGAGGGCGGTCCGGGCGGATGTCGCGTGATGGCGCCCAGGGCGCCGCCGGCCTATTCGGCGGGCGTGCCGTGGGGAACCGCGGCGGCTGCCGCCGCCTTCTGGCTGCCGCGGCGGCTGAACCAATCGCTCAGGCCGTCGAACATGATGTAGATCACCGGCGTGATGAACAGCGTCAGCAGCTGCGACATCATCAGGCCGCCGACCACGGCCAGGCCGAGCGGCTGGCGCAGCTCGGCGCCGGCGCCCGCGCCGATCGCGATCGGCAGGGCGCCGAGAATGGCGCAGAGCGTGGTCATCATGATCGGCCGGAAGCGCAAGGTCGCGGCCTCGATGATCGCCTCCTTGGCGGCGATGCCGTGGTGTCGGCGTTCGACCGCGAAGTCGACCATCATGATGGCGTTCTTCTTGACGATGCCGATCAGCATGACCACGCCGATCATGGCGATGACCGAGAGGTCCATGCCGAAGATCTGCAAGGTCAAGAGCGCGCCGATGCCGGCCGAGGGCAGGCCCGACAGGATGGTCAGCGGGTGGATGAAGCTCTCATAGAGCACACCCAGCACGATGTAGATGACCAGCACGGCGGCGAACAGCAGCAGCCCCTGGTTGGCGACCGCCTGCTGGAACACCTGGGCGGAGCCCTGGAAGCTGGTCGCGATGGTCGCCGGCAGATTGGCCTCGCGGGACGCGGCCTCGATGCGCTCGACCGCCTGCGACAGGGCGACGCCCGGCGGCAGGTTGAACGAGATGGTCACCGCCGGAAGCTGCGCGAGGTGGCTGACGGTCAGCGCCGTCGGCTGCTCGCGGATGGTGGCGACCGCGTCGAGCGGCACGATGGTGCCGGTCGGCGTGCGCACGGTGAGCCGGCGCAGCATGGCGGCGGTGTCGTTATATTTGGGATCCGCTTCCAGGATGACCTGATAGGTGTCCTCGGGCGCATAGATGGTCGAGACCTGCCGAACGCCGAAGGACGAATAGAGGGTCGAGCGAATCTGGTCGGCGGTCAGGCCGAGACGCGAGGCGGCGTCGCGATTGACGTCGACGATCGTCGAGCGGGCCTTCATCTGCAGGTCCGAGTTGACGTCCAGAATGCCGGGCAGGTCGCGCACCTTGGCCTCGAGGATCGTCGCATAGTGGCGCAGCGCTTCGAGGTCGGGTGATTGCAGCGTGTATTGATACTGGCTGCGGGTCTGCACGGCGCCGATGGTGATCGATTGGATCGGCTGGAAGAAGGCCTGGATGCCGGGGATCTGGCCGGTGACCCGGCGCAGGCGCTGGATCACTTCGTTGGCACTCGCCTTGCGCTCCGGCTTGGCGCGCAGCGTGATGAACATGCGCCCGGAATTCTGCGTGTTGGCGGCATTGCCGCCGCCGACCGTCGAATTGATCGAGATCACGTCGGGGTCGCGGCTGATCGCATTGGCGAGCTCGGTCTGGCGGCTCACCATGGCGTCGAATGAAGCGTCGTCGGGCCCGAGCGTCGAGACCGTGATCAGCCCGTTGTCCTCGACCGGGAAGAAGCCCTTGGGGATGTCGCGGAACAGGATGACGGTGAAGACGAAGGTGGCGAGCGTCACGCCGATCATGATCAGCGGTACGCCGACGACCTTGCGCAGCGCCCAGCTATAGGCGCGGGTGAGGCCGGTGAAGAAGCTTTCGAACAGGCGCAGCGGCAGGATCGGCCGATAATTGTGGTCGACCGGCTTCAGCAGCCGCGAGCACAGCATGGGGGTGAGGGTCAGCGACACGACGCCCGAGATCAGGATCGCCATGGAGATGACCAGGCCGAACTCGGCGAACATGCGGCCGACGACGCCGCCCATGAACAGCACCGGGATGAACACCGCGACCAGCGAGATGGTCATCGAGATGATGGTGAAGCCGACCTCGCGCGAGCCGACCAGCGCCGCCTGGAACGGCTCCATGCCCTCCTCGATATGGCGCATGATGTTTTCGAGCATGACGATGGCGTCGTCGACGACGAAGCCGACGGCAAGGGTCAGCGCCAGCAGCGAGATGTTGTCGATGGAATGGCCGAGCAGATACATGCCGGCAAAGGTGCCGACCAGCGAGATCGGCAGGGCGACGGCGGGAATGATGGTCGCCCGCACGCTCTTCAGGAAGAACCAGATGACCAGCACGACGAGCAGGCCGGCGAGCATCAGGGAGAATTCGACGTCCTCGATGGAGGCCCGGATCGACTCCGAGCGGTCGTTGAGGATCTTGATTTCGTAAGAAGCCGGGGCCTCGCTCTGAATCTGCGGCAGCAGCGCGCGGATGCGGTCGACCACTTCGACCGTGTTGGCGTCGGGCTGGCGCTGGACGGCGAGCACCAGCGAGCGCTTGCCGTCGAGCCAGGCCGCGATGCGGTCGTTCTCGACGCTGTCGACCGGGGTGGCGACGTCGGAGACGCGCACCGGCGCGCCGTTCTGCCAGGCGACGATGACCGGGCCGTAATCGGCGGCGCGGTTGACCGGGCCGGTGGCGTCCAGGATCGCCGAGCGGGCCCCTTCGTTGACCGAGCCGACCGGCCGGTTCGAATTGGCGTTGACCAGCGCGTTCTGCAGGTCGGTCAGGCTCAGGCCGCGCGAGGCGAGCTGGTCGAGATCGGCGCGGATGCGCACGGCATATTTCTGGCTGCCGAAGACCAGCACCTGGGCGACGCCCGGCAAGGTCGAGATGCGCGGCAGGATGGTGGAATTGGAGAAGCGGTCGAGGTCGGAAAGCTTGGCCAGGTCAGAGGCGATCGACATGAAGACGATCGGCTGGTCGGCCGGATTGACCTTCCTGAAGCTCGGCGGCGTCGGCATGTCGACCGGTAGCCGGCGCATGGCCGCCGATATCTGCGACTGGACGTCGAGCGCGGCGCCGTCGATGTTCCGGTTGAGGTCGAACTGGAGCACGATCGAGGTATTGCCGAGCGACGAGGTCGAGGTCATCGACGAGACGCCGGCAATGGTCGAGAACTGCTTTTCGAGGATCAGCGCGACCGACGACGCCATGGTCTCGGGGCTCGCGCCGGGCAACTGGGCCTGGACCTGAATGGTCGGGAAGTCGACGCGCGGGACCGCGGCGACCGGCAGCTGCTTGTAGCCGAACATGCCGGCTGCGATGAACGAGACCATCAGCAGGATGGTCATGACCGGTCGGCGGATGCAGAGCTCCGAAAGCATGGTTCTGGTCCCTCAGCTCTGCTTGCCGGGTGTCGGGGCTTCGTTGGCCGCGGCGTTCGGCCGTGCCACCACGGCGGTGCCCGCGACCAGGCGCAACTGGCCCGAGGTGATCACCTCCTCGTTGCCGGCGAGGCCCTTGGAAATGACCGCGACGTCACCGGACGAGCGGGCCACCGTGACGTTGACGACCGTGGCGCGGCCGTCCTTGACGGCGAAGACATAGGGGCCGTTCTGGCCGATCTGCAGGGCGGCGGTCGGAATCACCACGGCATCGTTCTCGACACCCAGGGTCACCTTGACCGGCACGAAGGCGCCGGGCCAGAGCTGCTCGGCGCCGTTTTCCATGCGTGCCTTGGCGATCACGGTCCCGGTGGTCGGATCGATGGTGTTCTCGATGAAGGCGATGCCGCCGCGCGAGGTCCGGCCGCCGACGGTGGCTTCCACCGTCACCTGGCTGGCTCCGGCCGGGCCGGAACCCAGGAGCGCGCGCATCTCGTAGAAGGTGTTCTGCGGCACCGCGAAGGCGATATAGATCGGGTCGATCTGATTGAGGGTGGCGAGCGGCGCGGTGTCGGCGGAGCGGACGAAGGCGCCGGGCTTGGCGACGATCGAGCCGATGCGGCCGGAGACCGGCGCGGTGATCTGGGTATAGGTAAGCTGGGCGACCAGCGCGTCGCGGCTCGCCTCGTCGGCGCTCAGCTGGGCCTGCAGCGACTTCAGCGCGGTGATGGCCTGGTCGCGGGTCAGCTCCGAACCGACACGGCGGTTGGCCAGGTCGGTGGTGCGGTCGCGGTCGCGGACGGCCTGCTCGATCTGTGCCTTGTCCTTGGCGACCTGCGCTTCCATTTGCCCGATCTGGGCCCTGAGCACGCGGTCGTCGAGGCTGAACAGCAGCTCGCCTTCCTTGACCTGGGCGCCCTCGGCGACGTGCACGGTCACGACCTGGGTGTCGAGGCGCGGCTTGATCTGGATCGAGGCGATCGGCTGGACGGTGCCGATGGCGTCGACGGTGATCGGCATGGAGCGACGTTCGGCGCGGGCGAGCGTCACCGGGACCGCCGGCGGCGGGCCGCGGCGCGCGGCCGCGTCGGCGGCCGGGGCATCGCGCTTCATCAGCGCCTGCGCCTTGACATAGACCTGCTCGGCGAGATCCGGGCGCCAGGTCGCGATGCCTCCGGCAATGGCGAGCAATCCGAAAACGATGACAACCCTCAGCATGCGATCATTCCTTCGAACGCGCAGACCGCTTGAAATCGCAAACGATTGCGCAAGACCTGGTTTCCCTGGGGTCACCATAGTCCTTGTCTGGTCCGGCAGACATTCGGCCCGATGGCCTAGGCCATGCCGGCGGCGGCGCCTGGCCGGCGCGTCGGGCCGCTGCCTTCGGTGATTGCGCTCGGCATCGCGGCGCGCTAGCGCTCATGCCATGGAGACGCGCATATCCGAGATGACCGCCGCGGCCGAGGCCCTCAGGCGCCGGTTCCTGGCGAACCGGCCGGTGCGCACGGCATCCCTGATCGTCACCCTGTTCGGCGACGCGATCGTGCCGCGCGGCGGCGAATTGTCGATCCGGGCGCTGATCGACCTGATGGGGGGCCTCGGCATCGAAGCCGGAGCGGTGCGCACCGCCATGTCGCGGCTTGGCGCGGATGGCCTGTTCGTCAGGCGGACGGCCGGCAAGCGGCCGCGCTACGGCCTGTCGGCATCGGCCGAACGCACCTTCGCGGAGGCTTTCCGGCGGGTCTATGCCGGTGAGCGGCCGGCCGCGGGCGGCGGTTTCCGGATCGCCATCATGCCGGCCCAGGCGAAGAAGGCGCTCGACAGCACCGATCTCGCCGCCGCCGGCTATCGGCCTTTCGTGCCCGGGGTGTTCGTGGCACCGGCATCGGCGGGCCCTGCCCGGCTGCCCGACGGTGCCTTCCTGCTCGATGCCACGGCCGATGACGCGACGGCCCGGCGGCTCGCCACCGAGGTCCTCGGCATGGCGGCGGCGGCCGACGGCTATCGCGGTTTCGTCGCGGATCACGCCGGCCTCGGCGCGGCGATCGGCGATGGCGCCGGCCTGCGACCGGCCGATGCCTTCGTGCTCAGGATCCTTGTTGTCCATGCCTTCCGGCGCATCGTGATCCGCGATCCCGGGCTGCCCGAAGACCTGCTGCCGCCGGATCGGCCCGATCGCCTGGCGCGTGATCTCGTCGCGGCGCTCTATGCGGTGCTCGCCGCGCCCTCGGAGGCGCATCTCGATCAGGTCGCGGCCGCCGATGCCGAACGGCTGGCGCCGCCGATCATCGACCTGAAAAGCCGCTTCCGGAGCCTCTGAAGGGACGGCGCACGCTGCGCCGCAGCAACGATTCCCCGACGTGATGTTACGAAAAATGTTGCTTTCTAGAATTTTTGTAACATAGTGGTGTCAACCTTCCGGAGGCGCGCCATGTACACGCAGGCCCTGAATGTTCGGGATGACGGACCGGTCCCGGTCGATGAGGTCAAGGACGCCCGGTTCCAGGCGCGCATCGATCGTGACGAGAAGATCGAACCGAACGACTGGATGCCGGAGAAATATCGGCGCACCCTGATCCGGCAGATCTCCCAGCACGCCCATTCGGAAATCGTCGGCATGCTGCCCGAGGGCAATTGGATTACCCGGGCACCCAGCCTGAAGCGCAAGGCGGCGCTGCTCGCCAAGGTGCAGGACGAGGGCGGCCATGGGCTCTATCTCTATTCGGCGGCCGAGACGCTCGGCATCAGCCGGGAGGAGATGAACGACCAGCTCATCACCGGCAAGGCGCGCTATTCCTCGATCTTCAACTATCCGACCCTGACCTGGGCCGATATCGGCATGGTCGGCTGGCTGGTCGACGGCGCGGCGATCATGAACCAGATCCCGCTCTGCCGGACCAGCTACGGCCCCTATGCGCGCGCCATGGTGCGGATCTGCAAGGAAGAGAGTTTCCACCAGCGCCAGGGCTACGAGATCGTCATGACGCTGGCGCGCGGCAATGCCGACCAGCAGGCCATGGCGCAGGACGCGCTGAACCGCTGGTGGTGGCCGGCGCTGATGATGTTCGGGCCGCCGGATGCCGAGAGCCTGCACACCGACCAGAACATGGCCTGGCGGATCAAGCGCTTCTCCAATGACGAGCTGCGCCAGAAATTCATCGACGCCACCGTGCCGCAGGGCCATTTCCTCGGCCTCGAATTTCCCGACAAGGAACTCGCCTTCGACGAGGCGACCGGCCATTGGCGTTTTGGCCCGATCGACTGGGACGAGTTCAAGCGCGTGCTGGCGGGCGAGGGGCCGTGCAACCGGCAGCGCCTCGCTCAACGCAACCGATCGCACGAGGCCGGCGCCTGGGTGCGCGAAGCGGCCATGGCGCATGCCGAAAAGCGCGCGGCGCGGCGCCTCGCACAAGCTGCGGAGTAAGCGACATGACCACGCAGAACTGGCCGCTCTGGGAAGTCTTCATCCGGTCGCGCAACGGCATGGCGCATCGCCATGTCGGTTCGCTGCACGCCGTCGATGCCGCGATGGCGCTGCAGGCGGCGCGCGACACCTATACCCGGCGCGGCGAGGGACTTTCGATCTGGGTCGTGCCGTCGCAGGCGATCACGGCTTCCGATCCTGCCGACAAGGACATGCTGTTCGAGCCGACTGCCTCGAAGATCTACCGGCATCCGACCTTCTACGAGGTGCCCGACGATGTCGGGCACATGTGAGGAGCCGAGCCGATGACCGACAGCCCGCTGTTTCTCGCAAGCCTCAGGCTCGCCGACGACGCCCTCATTCTCGGCCACCGCCTGTCCGAATGGTGCGGCCACGCCCCGGTCCTGGAAGAGGACCTGGCGCTTGGCAATCTCGGCCTCGATCTGATCGGGCAGGCGCGCTCGCTCTACAGCTATGCCGGCACCGTCGAGGGCAAGGGCCGCGACGAGGATCAGCTCGCCTATCTCCGGCGCGAAGGCGAATACCGCAATCTCCTGCTGGTCGAGCAGCCGAATGGCGACTTCGCCGTCACCATGGTGCGGCACCTCTTGTTCTCGGCCTTCATGTTCCCGTTCCACCAGGCGATGACGGCGTCGAGCGATGCGACGCTGGCGGCGATCGCGGCCAAAGCGGAAAAGGAAATGGCCTATCACGTGCGCCATACTGGCGAGTGGCTGATCCGGCTCGGCGACGGCACGGCGGAAAGCCATCGCCGGGCTCAAGCGGCGCTCGACGAGCTCTGGCCCTATTCCGGGGAATTGTTCGACGTCGACGCCGCCATGCGCGAGGCGATCGATGCCGGTCTCGTACCCGATCCCGAAGCGATCCGGCCGCGTTTCGAGGCGACCATCGACCATGTGCTGGCCGAGGCGACCCTGACCCGGCCGCGGGTCGGCGCCTTCCAGTCCGGTGGCCGCGCGGGCCGGCACAGCGAGCATATGGGTTTCCTGCTCGCCGAGCTCCAATACATGCAGCGAACCTATCCGAACGCCACCTGGTGAGGTTGATATGGGCGCCGTCTCGTCTCTTGATCACGCACGGCAGCAGGCCTCGGCCTGGGCGGTCGCGGCCGCCGTCTGCGATCCCGAAGTGCCTGTCCTGACGATCGAGGATCTCGGCGTCCTGCGCGAGGTGCGGATCGAGGGCGGCCGGGTCGAGGCGGTGATCACGCCGACCTATTCCGGCTGTCCGGCGATGAACCTGATCGCGCTCAATGTCGAGGTGGCGCTGGAAGAGGCGGGCTTCACCAATGTCAAGGTGACCAGCGTGCTGTCGCCGGCCTGGACCACCGACTGGATGAGCGAGGCCGGCAAGGCCAAGCTCGCCGCCTATGGCATCGCGCCGCCCAAGGGCAAGGCCGGCCGGCGCGCGCTGTTCGGCGAAGAGACGGTCGCCTGTCCGCGCTGCGGTTCGGCCGATACCACCAAGGTTTCCGAGTTCGGCTCGACCGCCTGCAAGGCGCATTGGCGCTGCCGGGCCTGCGCCGAGCCCTTCGATTATTTCAAATGCATCTGAGGGCGCCAGCCATGACCCCTGCCCATGCCCCGCATTTTAACCGTCTCGTCGTCAGCGACATCCGGCGCGAGACGCAGGATACCGTGTCGATCGCCTTCGCCGTGCCCGACGACTTGAAACCGGCTTACCATTTCGAGCACGGCCAATATCTGACGCTGAAGACGGCGATCGAAGGCGAGGAGCTGCGCCGCTCCTATTCGATCTGCACCGGCATCGACGACAACGACTTGAGGGTGGCGGTGAAGCGGGTCGACGGCGGCCGCTTCTCCACCTTCGCCAACGAGATGCTGCGGGTCGGCGACCCCATCGAGGTGATGACGCCGATGGGGCGGTTCACCACGCCGCTCGATCCGCTCGAGCCGCGCGTCTACCTGGCGATCGCCTGCGGCTCCGGCATCACGCCGGTCATGTCGATCATCCGCACCGTGCTGACGCGCGAGCCGGCGAGCCGCTTCGTGCTGATCTACGGCAACCGCAACGCCTCATCGATCATTTTCAAGACCGCGCTGGAGGATCTGAAGGATACATTCCTCGGTCGCTTCTCGGTGCATCACGTGCTGTCCCGCGAGGCCTCGGACTTCGCGGTCAGCCACGGCCGGATCGATGCCGAAAAGATCAGGTCCTTCGTGCTCAACGGATTGCGCGGCAGTGTCGATCAGGCGTTCCTGTGCGGGCCGCAGGCAATGATCACCGAGGCGCGCGCGACGCTGGAAGCGCTGGGCGTCGCGCATGACCATATCCATTCCGAGCTGTTCGCCACCGAGGGCAGCCGGCAGGCGCCGGCGGTGATGCGCAAGCCGGATATTTCCAACGGCCTGCCGCTGTCGATCCGGCTCGACGGGGCGTTGCACAGCATCGCCATGGACCCGACCGAGACCGTGGTCGAGGCGGCGATCCGCCACGGGCTGGATCTGCCCTATTCCTGCAAGGGCGGCATGTGCTGCACCTGCCGCGCCAAGCTGGTCGAGGGCGCGGTGGCGATGGATCAGAATTTCTCGCTGGAGCCCTGGGAGATCGAGGCCGGTTTCGTGCTCACCTGCCAGAGCCGCGCGACGGCGGGCACCGAGGCGGTCAGCGTCGATTTCGATTTCGCCTGAGGCTCGACGGGTTGCTGACAATAGGGAAAGGCCCGCGCTGATCGTACGGACGTTGTTCGTCTGGCACTACGTCACCCCCAAAAAGGCCAAGCAATTTCGTTGCGGAGCGAGCCAGGCCACCGGATTCACACATCTCCAAAGCGCATGAATATCGCGCGTTATCAAAGGTTCACCGTAATGGCCTCGGCGCCATTCCGAGGCGCACGGGAACCACTACGTCACCCCCAAGGCAAAGCAATTGCTTTGCCGGGGCGAGCGAAGCGAGGGAAGGGGGTCCAGGAGTCAAAGGGCGGTATCTTTGATAAGTATTCCAATGTGTTGAGCTGTGTCGAACGGCGTGCTCTGCGACTCCTGGACCCCCTTCCCCTCCTTCGCTTCGCTCAGTCGGCCGGGAGTGACGTAGTGGTTCCCGCGCGTCTCGTTCCGACCGAAAACGAAAGTGCCGTCGAGCCACCGGCGCCCCACTTATTCGGCGGCTTCCAGCTGGCCGCGCTCGGCAACCTCGCGGGCGCCCGCCAGGATCAGCCGGGTGACCAGGTCGGCATAGGCTTCGCGGGTCATCGGGCCATCCGGCCGGAACCACATATAGTGCCAGTTGAGCATGCCGAAGAGCGACATGGTCACCGGTTTCAGCAATGCGCCCTGGCCGGCGAGCTGCGGCACCGCCAGCGCCAGCGCCTCGGAAAACAGCACGACCAGCGCCCGCTCCACCGTCTTCAGTTCGTCCTGGTAGGGCGGCGGCAGGCGCGACAACTCGCTGACCTGGATCTTGTGCAGGGTGTCGGCATCGCGATAGGCCTCGAGCAAGGCGCCGATGATGGCGCGCAGCCTGGCGTCGCCGGGCGGCGCGGCGCCGGCCGCCCGCTGCACCGCCTCCAGGAGGTCGGCCAGATGGCGGCGGATGATGTCGACCAGCAATTGCTCCTTGTTCGGATAATAGTGATAGATCAAAGCCTTGGAAACGCCGCAGGCACCCGCGATATCGTTGATCGAGGTCCGGTCGTAACCCTGGCGCGAGAACAGCTCCGCCGAAGCGTGCAGGATATGCGCGCGTTTGTCGTCGTAGTCGGCGGCGCGAGGTCGGGCCACGATCAGTGCCTCGGGCGCTTGTCGAGCACGCGCTGGGCCTTGCCCAGCGAGCGTTCGAGCGTGCCGGGCGCCACCACCGTGACGGTCGAGCTGATGCCGATGGTTTCCTTGATGGCATGGGCGAGCCGTTCGCCGGCGCGCTGACGGTCTTCCGGCCCGATCGCATCGGGCCGCGCCTCGACCTGGATGTCCATCTCGTCCAGCCGGTCCTCGCGGGTCAGTACAACAAGGTAATGGGCCGAAAGCTCGGGCACGGTCAGGATCTTTTCCTCGATCTGGCTCGGGAAGACGTTGACGCCGCGCACGATCATCATGTCGTCCGAGCGGCCGGTGATCTTCTCCATGCGCCGCATGGAGCGCGCCGTGCCGGGCATGAGCCGGGTCAGGTCGCGCGTCCGATAGCGGATGATCGGCATGGCCTCCTTGGTCAAGGAGGTGAAGACCAGTTCGCCCTTCTCGCCATCCGGCAGCACCTGGCCGGTGACCCGGTCGATCACCTCGGGGTAGAAATGGTCCTCCCAGACATGCAGGCCGTCCTTGGTCTCGACGCATTCATTAGCGACGCCCGGGCCCATCACCTCCGACAGGCCGTAAATGTCGACCGCGTCCATGGCGAAGGCGTCCTCGATCTCGGCGCGCATCGAATTGGTCCAGGGTTCGGCGCCGAAAATGCCTGTGCGCAGCGACGATTGCCGGGGGTCGGCGCCGATCCGCCGGAACTCGTCGAGGATCGCCAGCATGTAGCTCGGCGTTACCATGATGATCTCGGGCTTGAAGTCCTGAATGAGCTGGACCTGGCGCTCGGTCATGCCGCCGGAGACCGGGATCACCATGCAGCCGAGCTTTTCGGCGCCGTAATGGGCGCCGAGGCCGCCGGTGAACAGGCCATAGCCATAGGCGACATGGATCTTCATGCCGGGCCGTCCGCCGGCGGCGCGGATCGAGCGGGCGACCACATCGGACCAGGTCTCGATATCCTTCCGGGTATAACCGACGACGGTCGGCTTGCCGGTCGTGCCGGATGAGGCATGGACACGGACAACCTTGTCCTGGGGCACCGCGAACATGCCGAAGGGATAATTGTCGCGCAGGTCCGCCTTGGTGGTGAAGGGGAACTTGGCGAGGTCTTCGAGCCGCCGGAAATCGTCGGGGTGAACGCCCGCCTCGTCGAATTTGCGCCGGTAGGCCGGCACGTTGTCATAGGCGTGGCGCAGCGACCAGGCGAGGCGCTCGGTCTGCAGGGCGGCGATCTCGTCACGCGAAGCCCGTTCGATCGGATCGATCAGCGGCTGGTAGTGGCTCTTGTCCAGCATGGCTTGCCTCACAGGGCCGGATGGTCGGGCGTTATCGCGCCGCCGAGGGTGCGGGAATGGCCGCGGAAGACGGCGACGACGGCGCCGGCCTGGTCGGTGACCGTCACGTCGCAAATGCCGGACCGGCCGGTGCGCGAGATCTCCCGGGCGGTCGCGGTCAGCACGTCGCCGAGCTTGCCGGAGGCGACGAAGGTCACCGCGCAATGATGCGCGACGGTGCGGGTGTTGTGGCTGTTGCAGGCAAAGGCGAAGGCGCTGTCGGCCAGCGTGAAGATATAACCGCCATGGCACATGCCGTGGCCATTGGTCATCGCCTCGGTCACCGGCATGGTCAGGGTGGCGCTGCCGGGTCCGGTCTCGACCAGCGTCATGCCGAGCGCGCGCGACGCCTGATCCTCCGCCCACATGGCGGCGGAGGCGGCCTTGGCAATGGCGGTCTCGTTGACGGCATGGCCCTCTTTCATGGCCGCCCCCCGAACACCGGCTTGCGCTTTTCCATGAAGGCGGCGACGCCCTCGGCATAATCGCGGCCGCGGCCGAGCCGGCGCTGCTCGTCGCGCTCATAGTCGAGCTGGGCGTCGAGACCGTTGCCGTCGGCGATGTCGAAGGCGCGCTTGATCGCGGCGAGGCTCGAGGCGGACGAGCCGGCGAAACGCTGGCAGAGCGCCTCGGCCTCGGCGATCAGGCCGGCATCGTCGACCACCTTGTGGACCAGGCCCCAGGCCTCGGCCTGGTCGGCCTTCAGCGTGTCGCCGGTGAGCGCCCAGGCGCGCGCCCGGGCCGGGCCGATCAGGCGCGGCAACAGATAGGTCGCGCCCGAATCAGGCAGCAGCCCGATCTTCACGAAGGCCTGGCCGAAGCTCGCCGAGCGGCCGGCGATCACCACGTCGCTGGCGAGCGCCAGGCTGACGCCGGCGCCGGCGGCGACCCCGTTGACCGCGCAGACCACCGGCAGCGGCAGGGCCCTGAGCTTGCGGATCAGCGGGTTATAGTTCTTTTCCAGCGTCTCGCCGAGATCGGGCGCGTCGCCGTCCTCGGCGGCGATTTCCGGATCGGCCAGATCCTGGCCGGCGCAGAAGCCGCGACCGGCGCCGGTGATCAGCACGGCCTTGCAGCTCTTGTCGGCTTCGGCTTCATCGAGCGCCGCCTTCAGCGCCCGATGCATGACGCCGGTGAAGGAATTCAGCTTGTCGGGCCGGTTCAGCGTCAGCACGCGATAGCCCGGCCTGATGTCGACGAGCACGGTTGCCGCGTCCATCATCCTCTCCTGGTGTTTCCTCATCCGCGCGCCCCGTCGCATGATGCCGGGCGCGTCGATCTTTGTTCATCCGCTGGCCGGAGGCGCTCGTTTTGAGGCGAGTTGCCACTTGACTGACCGGGCGGTTGGTTAATTAATACGCGGACGGCGTGAGGTGTCAACGCGGGTCGCACGAACGAACCCGCGGTGCCTCACGAGGAAACGAGACCAGGGAGGATTGCCATGGCGGGTTGGACCCGACGGATATTCACGAGCGCCGCCGCGGCCGCGCTCGTCGCCTTCGCTGCCGGAGCGGCCGAAGCGCAGATCAAGATCGGCGCGGTGCTGTCGGCGACCGGGCCTGCTTCCTTCCTCGGCGATCCCTCGAAGCGGACGCTGGAAATGTATGTCGAGCGGATCAACGCGGCCGGCGGCGTCAATGGCCAGCGCCTGCAGCTGATCACCTATGACGACGGCGGCGACGCCAACCAGGCGCGCACCTTCGCGACGCGGCTGGTCGAGGACGACAAGGTCGTGGCGATGGTCGGCGGCTCGACCACCGGCACCACCATGGCGATGATCCCGATCTTCGAGGAAGCACGCATCCCCTTCATCTCGCTCGGCGGCGCCATCCAGATCATCGAGCCGGTCCGCGCTTACGTGTTCAAGACGCCGCATACCGACAAGATGGCCTGCGAGAAGATCTTCCAGGACCTGCAGCGGCGCCAGCTGACCACCATCGCGATGATCTCGGGCACCGATGGTTTCGGCGCCTCGATGCATGACCAGTGTGTGGCGGTGGCGCCACGCTTCGGCATCACCATCGCCCATACCGAACGCTACGGCCCGCGCGATTCCGACATGACGCCGCAGCTTACCAATATCCGCAACCGCGCCGGCGTGCAGGCGGTGGTCAATGCCGGTTTCGGCCAGGGCCCGGCGATCGTCACGCGCAACTATCGCCAGCTCGCCGTGCCGTTCCCGCTCTACCAGAGCCATGGCGTCGCCTCGAAGCAGTTCATCGAACTCGCCGGCGAGGCGGCGAACGGCGTGCGCCTGCCGGCGGCGGCGCTGCTGGTGGCGGCCAAGCTGCCCGACTCCGATCCGCAGAAGCCGGTGGTGGTCGGCTATAGCACGACCTACGAACAGCGCTCCGGCCAGCCGGTCTCGACCTTCGGCGGCCATGCCTATGACGGGCTGATGCTGCTGGTCGAGGCGATCAAGAAGGCCAATTCCAGCGATCCGAAAAAGATCCGCGACGCGCTGGAACAGACCCGCGGCTTCATGGGCACGGCCGGCGTGGTCAACATGAGCCCGACCGATCACATGGGCCTCGACCTCACCGCGTTCCGGATGCTGGAGATCCGCAACGGCGACTGGGCGATCGTGCCGGAAGGCGGCAGCTGATCGGCGTTGTCAAAGACGCATCGGATTGACGTCATTCCCGGCGAGCCCGGCCAGAAGCCCTTGCTTCTGGCCGGGCGAGGGAAGGGGATCCAGGGGCCGCAGGGCAGTGTGCTTTGGCCTTTGGACCCCCTTCCCCTCGCTTCACTCGGCCGGGGGTGACGGTAGGGCATTCCGAGGCGGGACGTCCTGACTCTTGACGGAATCTCAATGGCCGAATTTCTGCAGTTCGCCTTTTCCGGGCTCACGGTCGGCGCCGTCTATGCGCTGGTCGCGCTTGGCTTCACGCTGATCTACAACGCCTCCGACGTGGTCAATTTCGCGCAAGGCGAATTCGTCATGCTGGGCGGCATGACGACCGTGTTCCTGACGCTGGCGGGCCTGCCCGTGCCGCTCGCGGCGCTGGCCGCCATCCTCGCCACCACCGCGGTCGGCATCGGCCTGCACCGGCTCGCCATCGAGCCGGCGCGCGGCGCCTCGCCGGTCACCCTGATCATCATCACCATCGGCGCGTCGATCTTCCTGCGCGGCGCAGCCGCGATCGTCTTCGACAAGCGCTTTCACCAATTGCCGCCCTGGTTCGGCGACGACCCGATCCGGGTCGGCGGCGCGTCGGTGCTGCCGCAGAGCCTCGTGGTGCTGGCCGGCGCCGCGGTGATCGTGGTCGCGCTCTGGGCCTTCTTCGAGCGCAGCCTGTTCGGCAAGGCGGTGCTGGCGACGGCGGCCAACCGGGTCGCCGCCAGGCTGTCCGGCATCGATACCAGCTTCGTCATCGGCTTTTCCTTCGCCGTCTCGGCGGCCATCGGCGCGGTGGCCGGCGTGCTGGTCACCCCGATCACCCTGACCAGCTATGATGTCGGCACGCTGATGGGACTGAAAGGTTTTGCCGCCGCCATGCTCGGCGGCATGGGCAATCCGCTGGGGGCGGTGGTCGGCGGGCTTTGCGTCGGGCTGCTGGAGGCCTTCGGCGCCGGCTACATCTCCTCGCAATACAAGGACGCGGTCGGCTTCATCGTCATCCTGGCGGTGCTGTTCGTCTTGCCCAATGGCCTGTTCGGCCGCAGCAAGATCGAGCGGGTCTGAGACGATGGCCAATCCCGCCGCCGCTCCGACCGGTCCGTCGCCCAGCCCGTTCGCCCGCCTGATGGCCCGGCTCGCGGGCGACAAGCTCGGCACCCTGATCATCCTCACCCTGCTGGTGGCGCTGCCGCCGCTGGTGTTCCCGTCGTCGTTCTATTACCGGGTCGGCGCCATCGTCTGGATCCTCGCGATCGCCGCGATCGGCCTCAACCTGCTGATGGGTTATGCCGGCCAGGTCAGCCTTGGCCATGCCGGCTTCATCGGCATCGGCGCCTATGCGGTGGCGATCCTGCCGCAACGCTTCGGCCTGCATGGGCTCGCTGCCATGGCGGCGGGCGCGGCCGTCTCGGCGCTTCTGGCCTATCTCGCCGGCCGCCCGATCCTCCGGCTGCGCGGGCATTACCTGGCGGTCGCCACCCTCGGCTTCGGCATCCTCATCGCCATGGTGTTCACCAACGAGGCGGCCTGGACCGGCGGGCCCGACGGCATGCGCGTGCCCCGGATGGAGCTGTTCGGCTGGCCGGTGCGCGGCTCCGACACCTGGTACTGGATCGGCGGCGGCGCCATGATCATCGCCGCCTGGCTGGCGCTCAACCTGATCGACAGCCCGACCGGCCGGGCGCTCAGGGCGATCCACGATTCGGAAGTGGCAGCCAAGGTCGTCGGCGTCGACGTCAGCAGCTACAAGCTCACCGTCTTCGTCATCTCGGCCGTCTACGCCTCGCTCGCCGGCAGTTTCCTCGCGCTGTTCGACGGCCATATCACGCCGGATGCCGCGGGCTTCCTGCGCTCGGTGGAACTGGTCACCATGGTGGTGATCGGCGGCATGGGCTCGATCGTCGGCTCGGTCATCGGCACGGCGGTCATCGTGGTGCTGCCGCAGACGCTGACCTTCCTGTCCGACTACAAGCACCTGATGATCGGCGCCTTCATCATGCTGTTCATGATCTTCCTGCGCTCAGGCATCGTGCCCACCTTGCGCGAGAAGCTGTTCCGGAGGGCGGCATGAGCGTCGTTCTCGAAGCCGACGGTCTGGGCATCGCCTTCGGTGGCGTCAAGGCGGTGGACGGCGTGTCGTTCAAGGCCAAGGCCGGCGAGATCCTCGCCATTATCGGGCCGAACGGCGCCGGCAAGACGACGCTGTTCAACATGGTCTCCGGCGTCTACCTGCCTGACAGCGGACGGGTGCGGATCGGCGGCGACGACGTCACCGGGCTCGAGCCGCATTTGCTGGCGGCGCGCGGCCTGTCGCGCACCTTCCAGAACCTGCAGATCTTCTTCCGCATGAGCGCGGTCGAGAACGTCATGGTCGGTTGTCACTTGCGCGAGCGGCGCGGCGTGGTCGCCCACCTGTTCGCCTGGCCCTCGGTCATCAGGCAGAACCGCGAGACGCGCGCTCGCGCGCTCGCGCTGCTCGATCTGGTCGGGCTGAAGCCGATGGCCGACCTGTCGGCCGGCTCCTTGCCCTATGGCGCGCTGAAACGGCTGGAGATCGCTCGCGCGCTGGCCGTCGAGCCGAAGCTCGTCCTGCTCGACGAGCCGGCGGCCGGCTGCAATCCGGTGGAAACCGAGGAGATCGACCGGGTCATTCACGGCATCGCCGAAAGCGGGGTCGGCGTGGTGCTGGTCGAGCACGACATGAAGCTGGTGATGAAGATCTCGAACCGGATCCTGGTGCTCGACCATGGCAAGCCGCTCGCCGAGGGCAGCCCCCAAGAGGTGCGCGCCAATCCTGATGTGATCCGCGCCTATCTCGGCGGCCTCGGAGCCCGGGAGGCCGCCCATGTCCTCGGCTGAAGCGCTGCTCTCGGTCGACGACCTGCGCTCCGGCTATGGCCGGATCGAGGCGCTGCACGGCGTCTCGCTCGCGGTGAAGGCCGGCGAGATCGTCACGCTGGTCGGCGGCAATGGCGCCGGCAAGACGACCTTGCTCAGGGCGATTTCCGGCGTTCAGCCGGTGACCTCGGGCTCGATCCGCTTCAAGGGCGAGGTGATCGACCGGATCGACGCGCACAAGCGCGTCGGCCTCGGCATTGCCCAGGTGCCGGAGGGGCGCCAGGTGTTCTCGCCGCTGTCGGTCGAGGACAATCTCCGGCTCGGCGCCTGGTCGCGCCGGGACGACGGCATCGCGGCCGATCTCGACGGCGTCTATGCGAGCTTTCCCGTGCTCGCCGAGAAACGGGCCTTGCAGGCCGGTGGCCTCTCCGGCGGCCAGCAGCAGATGCTCGCCATCGGCCGGGCCCTGATGGCCAGGCCCGAACTCATCCTGCTGGACGAACCCTCGATGGGGCTCGCGCCCATCCTGGTCGAGCAGATCTTCGAGGCGATCCTGGCGTTGAAGGCGCGTGGCATCACCGTGCTGCTGGTCGAGCAGAACGCCTATTCGGCGCTGTCGATCGCCGACCGCGGCTATGTCCTGGAGATCGGCACGATCACGCTGACAGGCGATGGCCGCGCGCTGCTCGACGATCCCAAGGTGCGCGGCGCCTATCTGGGGCTTTAGAGTCTGATCGTTTCAGATTGATGCATTGCATCAGGCTTGTCCGTCCTTCGAGGCTCGCTTCGCTCGCGCTCCAGGATGAGGGTTGTTGTGTATGGCATTCACGTTGCTCATGAGGTGCGATCGATAGAGCGCATTTGGCACCGCCAGTATTGCAATTCCCACCCCACCTCATCCTGAGGTGCCGCTTTTGCGAGCCTCGAAGGACGGCTGTGCTTTGTGCCGAGCGCTTCAGCTTGAAGCAATCGGCTTTAGGCCGTGACGTCAGCGATCGTAGAGCTCCAGCTGGCGATTGATGTTCAGCGCGATCAGCGTGCAGACGGCGCCGGACAAGAGGTAGGCGCCGGCCATGATCAGCCCGAAGCGGCTCGACAGGATGAGGGCTGCGAGCGGTGCAAAGCCCGCGCCGAACATCCAGGCGAGGTCCGAGGTCAGGGCCGACCCGGTATAGCGGTGGGTGAGCGAGAAATTCGAGGCGACCGCGCCGGAGGACTGGCCGAAGGACAGGCCGAGCAGCACGAAGCCGAGGATCATGAAGATCGCCTCGCCCAGCTCGCCGCCATCGAGCAATTGCGGTGCGAAACCGCTGAACGCGGCAATCGCCACCGCCGAGGCGCCGAGCAGCGTGCGGCGGCCGAACCGGTCGGCGATCGGCCCGGACGCGATGATGGCGGCGACGCCGAAGGCAGCGCCAATGGCCTCGATGACCAGGAAGCGGGCCGGGCCCTGCTGGGTGAACAGGAACACCCAGGAGAGCGGGAACACGGTGACCATGTGGAACAGGGCGAAACTGGCGAGCGGCGCGAAGGCGCCGATCACCACATTGCGGCCCTCGGCCCGCAGCGTGTCCCCGATCGGTGTCGGCTGCAATTCGCGGCTGTCGAACAGGTGGGTGAATTCCGGCGTCACCACCATGCGCAGCCGGGCGAACAGGGCCACCACATTGATGGCGAAGGCGACGAAGAAGGGATAGCGCCAACCCCAGCTGAGGAAGTCGTCGGCCGAAAGATTGCCGACGAAGAAGGCAAACAGGCCGCTCGCCACCATCAGGCCGAGTGGCGCGCCGAGCTGCGGGATCATGGCGTACCAGCCGCGGCGCGCCGGCGGCGCGTTGAGCGCCAGCAGCGAGGCGAGCCCATCCCAGGCACCGCCGAGCGCCAGGCCCTGGCCGATCCGGAATACCGCCAGCAGCACGGCCGAGGCCGAGCCGATCTGGTCGTGACCGGGCAGGAAGGCGACGGCCACCGTCGAGCTGCCGAGCAGGAACAGGGCGATGGTCAACTTGACGCTCCGGCCGTGGGCGCGATCGATGGCCATGAACAGGATGGTGCCGATCGGCCGCGCGACGAAGGCCAGCGCGAAGATGGCGAAGGAGTAGAGCGTGCCGGTCAGCGGGTCGGCATAGGGAAAGACCAGCTTGGGAAACACCACGACGGAGGCGATGGCATAGACGAAGAAGTCGAAGAACTCCGATGTCCGGCCGATGATGACGCCGATCGCGATCTCGCCGGGTTGCGCGCCGCCATGCGACGCGCTCGGCGGCGCGGACGCCTGGTCCAGCAGCGATGACGATGGCTCGGTGACCTGCGCATTCATGGCGGCCTGCGCTCCCTCGGGTTCCGGCGCCGGCGTCAGGGCGACGGCGCGGCGGACTGGTTCATGCCTGTCTCATGTCGCGGATCGGCGTCCGAGGGGATTGGGCAAATTGTCCAATGTCGCCGATGCTGCGCTGCAGCTAACGAAAGCCCTCGACTGTCCCGCCTCCCTTGATCGAGGTCATTTTGAACCGCTTTCGCGCCGTCGCCCTGCTGCCGCTGTTTCTGCTGCTGAGCGCCTGCAACGCCGTGGTGCTGAGCCCGTCGGGCGATATTGCAGCGCAGCAGCGGGACCTGGTGGTGATCTCGACGGTGCTGATGCTGATCATCATCATACCCGTGATGGCGCTGATCGTCCTGTTCGCCTGGCGCTATCGCCAGTCGAACAGCGCCGCCCGCTACGAACCGGACTGGGATCACTCGACCCAGCTCGAGCTGGTGATCTGGGCAGCCCCCCTGTTCATCATCATCTGCCTGGGCGCGCTGACCTGGATGGGCACGCATCTGCTCGACCCGTTCCGGCCGCTCGGCCGGATCACCCAGGGCCAGTCGGTTGCCCGCGAGACCAGGCCGCTCGAGGTGAATGTCGTCGCGCTCGACTGGAAATGGCTGTTCATCTACCCGGAATACGGCATCGCCACGGTCAATGAGCTGGCGGCTCCCGTCGACCGGCCGATCAACTTCCGCATCACCTCGTCCTCGGTGATGAACTCGTTCTATATCCCCGCGCTCGCCGGCCAGATCTATGCCATGCCCGGCATGGAGACCAAGCTGCACGCCGTCATCAACGAGGCCGGCGCCTATCGCGGCTTCTCGGCCAATTACAGCGGCGCCGGTTTCTCCGGCATGCGCTTCGCCTTCCTCGGCCTCGCGAGCGCCGATTTCGACAAGTGGATCGCCGACCAGAAGGCGGCCGGCGGCGCCTTGACGCGCAGCGGCTATCTGGCGCTCGAACGGCCAAGCGAGAACGAGCCGGTGCGCCGCTTCGCCTCCGTCGATCCCGGGCTCTACCGGGCGATCCTCAACATGTGCGTCGAAGCCAGCAAGATGTGCATGAGCGAGATGATGGCGATCGACGCCAAGGGCGGCCTCGGCCTCGCGGCGACCCGCAACGTCCTACCGCTGCAATATGACAAATATGTCCGGCGCGGCGCGATCTTCGGACCCGAGCGCGCCTTCGTGCCGACGATCTGCACGCCCGAGGACGTGGCGCAGCTCAGCCTGGACGTGGCGCCGCGCCGCCAGGCCAATGCGTCGCCGCTCATCGGCGCCGGCCTGCCCCGTCCATCCTTCGCGCCGATCCGCTGGCCGACGACCTCCTCGCTCGTCGAGACGCGGCGGCCGCCCAATTCCTGACCCGAGGGCGCTGACGCCATGTTCCCCGATGCCGCATTTCTGAAGCTGATCTTCGGGCGCCTGACGCTGGAATCGCTGCCGCTGCACGAGCCGATCCTGGTCGCCACCTTCGCCGTGGTGGCGCTCGGCGGCCTCGGCCTGGTCGGCCTGCTCAGCTATTTCCGCCTGTGGGGCTATCTCTGGCGCGAGTGGTTCACCACCGTCGACCACAAGCGCATCGGCATCATGTACATGGTGCTCGGCCTGGTCATGCTGCTGCGTGGTTTCGCCGACGCGATCATGATGCGGCTGCAGCAGGCCATGGCCTTCGGCGGCTCCGAAGGCTACCTGAACGCCCATCACTACGATCAGATCTTCACCGCCCATGGCGTGATCATGATCTTCTTCGTGGCCATGCCGCTGGTCACCGGCCTGATGAATTACGTGGTGCCGCTACAGATCGGCGCGCGCGACGTATCGTTTCCCTTCCTCAACAATTTCAGCTTCTGGATGACCACGGCCGGGGCCGTGCTGGTCATGATGTCGCTGTTCGTCGGCGAATTCGCCCGCACCGGCTGGCTCGCCTACCCGCCGCTCTCGGGCATCGGCTACAGCCCGGATGTCGGTGTCGACTATTACATCTGGTCGCTGCAGGTGGCCGGCGTCGGCACGCTTCTGTCCGGGATCAACCTGATCGCCACCATCGTCAAGATGCGTGCGCCGGGCATGACCATGATGCGGCTGCCGGTTTTCACCTGGACCTCGCTCTGCACCAACGTGCTGATCGTCGCGGCCTTCCCGGTGCTGACGGCGGTGCTGGCTCTGCTGTCGCTCGACCGCTATCTCGGCACCAATTTCTTCACCAACGACTTCGGTGGTGATCCGATGATGTATGTGAACCTCATCTGGATCTGGGGCCATCCGGAGGTCTACATCCTCATCCTGCCGGCTTTCGGCATCTTCTCCGAGGTGACCTCGACCTTCGCCGGCAAGCGCCTGTTCGGCTACACCTCGATGGTCTACGCCACCGTCGTCATCACCATCCTCGCCTATCTGGTCTGGCTCCACCACTTCTTCACCATGGGCTCGGGCGCCAGCGTGAACTCGTTTTTCGGGATCACGACGATGATCATCTCGATCCCGACCGGCGCCAAGATCTTCAACTGGCTGTTCACCATGTATCGGGGGCGCATCCGCTTCGAGCTGCCGATGATGTGGACGGTCGCGTTCATGCTGACCTTCGTCATCGGCGGCATGACCGGGGTGCTGCTGGCGGTGCCGCCGGCCGATTTCGTGCTGCACAACAGCCTGTTCCTGGTCGCCCATTTCCACAATGTGATCATCGGCGGCGTGCTGTTCGGCCTGTTCGCCGGCATCAGCTACTGGTTCCCGAAAGCCTTCGGATTCAAGCTCGATCCGTTCTGGGGCAAGCTGTCGTTCTGGTTCTGGGTGGTCGGTTTCTGGTTCGCCTTCATGCCGCTCTACGTGCTCGGCCTGATGGGCGTGACCCGGCGGCTGCGCCATTTCGACGACCCGTCGCTGCAGATCTGGTTCATCATCGCTGCCTTCGGCGCGTTCCTGATCGCGCTCGGCATTCTCTGCTTCCTGGTGCAGATCTATGTCAGCATCCGCAGACGCGAGGCGCTGGCCGACCTGACCGGCGATCCCTGGGACGGCCGCACGCTCGAATGGTCGACCGCGTCGCCGCCGCCCGACTACAATTTCGCCTTCACGCCGGTTGTCCATGACAACGATGCCTGGTGGGACATGAAGCGGCGCGGCTATATCAGGCCGGTGGACGGCTTCCGGGCGATCCATATGCCGAGAAGCACCGGAGCCGGGATCATCCTGGCGGGGATCAGCATCGTCTTTTCCTTCGCGATGATCTGGTACATCTGGTGGCTTGCCGCGCTGAGCTTGGTCGGACTGCTGGCGGTCGCGATCGGCCATACCTTCAACTACAAGCGCGACTTCCATATTCCCGTCGAAGAGGTCGTCGAGACCGAGGACCAGCGGACGCGCCTTCTCGGCGCGGGTTTGAGATCATGACCACGACAGCGATCATCGACGCGGCGACCCAGCCGAAGGCGCCGGTCTTCCATCTGGCGGACGAGCACGACCATCCCGAAGGCGGCAGCACCATGCTCGGCTTCTGGATGTACCTGATGAGCGATTGCCTCATCTTCGCGGTGCTGTTCGCGACCTTCGGCGTGCTGGGCGGCAAATACGCGGCGGGCCCCGCGCCCAAGGACCTGTTCGACCTGCAGCTGGTGGCGCTCAACACTTCGATGCTGCTGATGTCGTCGATCACCTACGGCTTCGCCATGCTGGCCATGGTGAAGGGGCGGGTCGGCCAGACGCAAGTCTGGCTGGCGATCACCGGCCTGTTCGGCCTCGCCTTCCTCGGCATCGAACTCTACGAATTCGCCCACATGATCCATGAGGGCGCGACGCCGCAGCGCAGCGCCTTCCTGTCGTCGTTCTTCACGCTGGTCGGTACCCATGGCCTGCACGTCACCTTCGGCCTGATCTGGCTGGCGACGCTGATGGTTCAGGTCGGCCGGCACGGCCTGATCGCGGCCAACCAGCGGCGGCTGATGTGCCTCAGCATGTTCTGGCATTTCCTCGACGTCATCTGGATCGGCGTCTTCACCTTCGTATACCTGATGGGAATGCTGCGATGAGTTCGGACACGCATCACGGCCAAGCTGGCGGGCATGACGCCAGCCATGGTTCCGGCCACCACGCCGGCTCGGGCCACGGCTCGCTGAAGGGCTATCTGATCGGCTTCGGCCTGTCGGTCGTGCTGACCGCCATCCCGTTCTGGCTGGTCATGACCGGCGCGCTCGGCAATGCCCAGGCGACAGCCCTGATCATCACCGCGCTGGCGGTGGCGCAGATCGTCGTCCACATGGTGTTCTTCCTGCACATGGACACCAGGGCCGAAGGCGGCTGGACCATGATGGCGCTGATCTTCACCTTGATCGTGGTCGGCATCACGCTGATCGGATCGCTGTGGGTCATGTTCCACCTGACCACCAACATGATGCCCGGCCACGACATGGGTTCGATGAAGTGACGGCCGCGGCCGGCGCGCGGCAGAACCTGGGCCGGCGCGGCGTGGATGCCGCCGCCGAACCGCATGGATCCCGCGCCGGCGATCGCGAGCGGGGGCCGCGCTCCACGCTCACGCTGACGGTGCTCGGCGGCCTGGCGATGCTGGCGGTCGCCGCCCTGACCGCGCTTGGCGCCTGGCAACTGGAACGCCGGGTCTGGAAGCTGGCGCTGATCGACCAGGTCGAGCAGCGCGCCCATGCCGGACCGGTTGCCGCGCCGGGGCCGGCCGCATGGTCATCGGTGAATGCCGGCGACGATGCCTACAGGCGCGTTCGCATCGGCGGCGAATTTCTCAACGATCTGGAGACCCAGGTGCAGGCGGTGACGCAGCACGGCGGCGGCTTCTGGGTCTTGACCCCGTTGCGTTTGCCCGAGGGTTCCACCGTGCTGGTCAATCGTGGTTTCGTCGCTGCCGGTCAGCGCGATCCCGCGACGCGGGCGGCGGGCCGGATCGCGGGTCCGACATCCGTGACGGGCCTCATCCGGATGAGCGAGCCCGGCGGCGCCTTCCTGCGCAGCAATGACGCCGCGGCCGACCGCTGGTTTTCGCGGGATGTCGGCGCCATCGCCGCGGCGCGTGGCTTGAAGCAGAACGCGCCCTATTTCATCGACGCCGAGGCGACCCCGGGCGGCGAGGGGAGCCCGATCGGTGGCCTGACCGTCATCGCATTCGCGAATAATCACCTGGTCTATGCGCTGACCTGGTTCACGCTGGCGCTGATGGTCGCGGCGGCGACCGTCTTCGTCGCGCGCGACGAATGGCGGCTGCGCGCAAGCCGGCATAGGATGGCGGCGGCGGCCGGGACGAAACCGCCGCGGACATGGCGAAGCGACGCGCGTGCGTGACTGGGCCGACATGATGAGCCGGTGGATTGGCGCAAGCCGGGGGGGCACCGCTGCCCGCGGGCGCGCCGGCTCCGGCGTCGCCTGGTCCGGCCCTCCGGCGGCGCCGGCCAGCCGTGAGGCCTTGGCCGGCCTGCCCGCCGATGGCGCGGCCAATGCCAAGAACATGATCCTGCTGATCCAGCTGCGCTGGATCGCCGTGGTCGGCCAGGTCGTCACCATCGCGGTGGTCGAGATCATCCTCGGCATTGCCCTGCCGCTCGGACCGATGTCGATCGTGCTCGGTGCGCTGGTGGCGCACAACCTTGCCAGCGTCGCCTGGCTCAGAAACCGGACGGATGTCGGCAACAACCAGTTGTTCATGACGCTGATCCTGGATGTCGCGGCCCTGACCGCCCAGCTCTATCTGAGCGGCGGAGCGACCAACCCGTTCACCTCGCTCTACCTGCTGCAGGTCATTCTCGGGGCGGTTCTTCTCGACAGCCGGCTGACCTGGGCGGTGGTCGCGGCCACCTGCCTGAGCTTTATCGGCCTGACCCAGTTCTATCGGCCGCTCGCGGCGCATCACCAGGAGTTCGGGGACACCATCACGCTGCATATTGCCGGGATGTTCGTCTGCTTCGTGCTGGACGCCATTCTGCTGGTCGTCTTCGTCACCCGCATCAGCCAGAATCTGCGCGAGCGCGACGCGCGTCTCGCGGCGCTGAAACAGCATGCGGCGGAAGAAGATCACATCGTCCGGATGGGCCTTCTGGCCTCCGGTGCGGCCCATGAACTGGGCACGCCGCTCAGCTCGCTGGCGGTGATCCTCAGCGATTGGCGGCGCATGCCCAGGCTCGCCGCGGATCCGGAACTCGCCCAGGAGATCCAGGAAATGCAGGCTGAGGTCCAGCGCTGCAAGTCGATCGTCACCGGCATCCTCCTGTCGGCCGGCGAGGCCAGGGGCGAGGCGCCGCGGGTGACCACGGTCAATGCTTTCCTCGACGAGCTCGTTTCCGAATGGCGGGCGGCGCGGTCGGCGACGACACTGGTCTATCGAAACGCCTTCGGGACGGATCTCACCATCGTCTCCGATTCGGCGTTGAAGCAGGTGATCTTCAGCGTCCTCGACAATGCGCTGGAAGCGTCGCCCGGCTGGCTTCGCCTGGCCGCAGGGCGCAATGCCGGCATGCTGGTCATCCAGGTCAGCGACGCCGGCGCCGGCTTCCCGCCAGAGATGCTGGCGCAGTTCGGCAAGCCCTATCAGTCGAGCAAGGGACGGCCGGGCGGTGGCTTGGGCCTGTTCCTGGTGGTCAATGTGGTGCGCAAGCTCGGCGGCGTCGCGTCGGCCGCCAATCGGCCGGAGGGCGGCGCGGCGGTGACGATCGAATTGCCGCTGGCCACCCTCACCATCGGAGGTCGCGGACATGCCTGATGACCGGTTGCTGGCGATCGTGGAGGACGACACCGGCTTCGCGCGGACGCTGAAGCGGTCGTTCGAGCGCCGGGGCTACGAAGTGCTGCTGGCGACCGGGCACGACGAACTGGTGACGCTCCTGAAGGATCATTCTCCAGGCTATGCGGTCGTCGACCTCAAGCTCGCGGGGGCATCGGGGCTTGCCTGTGTCGAGCTGCTGCATGCCCATGACCCGGCCATGCTGATCGTCGTGCTGACCGGTTATGCCAGCATCGCCACCGCGGTGGAGGCGATCAAGCTCGGCGCCTGCCACTACCTCGCCAAGCCGTCCAATACAGACGACATCGAGGATGCGTTCAGCAAGGCGGCCGGCGATGCCGGCGTCGCCCTGTCGGAGCGGCCGACCTCGATCAAGACGCTGGAATGGGAGCGCATCCACGAGATGCTGGCCGAGACCGGTTTCAACATTTCCGAGACGGCGCGCCGGCTCGGCATGCACCGGCGCACGCTCGCCCGCAAACTGGAAAAGCGCCAGGTCAAGTAGCGGGCGAGGCAAAATAGCCCTCTCCCAGCGGGAGAGGGTTGATTTACCGGCGCTTTTCTTGCTCGGTGGCCGGTGTAGGCTCTCTCGGCCTCAGCGCGCGAACAGCACCAGGGCGAGCGCGATCGCCGCCGGTACGGCTTGCATGAACAGGATCTGCAGCTTGGCGGTGGCCGCGCCGAAGATGCCGGCGACGATGACGCAGAGCAGGAAGAAGATCTGCACCGGCACGGAAGAGATCGCCAGGCCCCAGACAAGGCCCGCGGCGAGGAAGCCGTTATAGAGGCCCTGATTGGCCGCCAGCGCCTTGCTCGCGGTGGCGAATTCCTGGGTCATGCCGAAGGTGCGCAGGCCCTTCGGCTTGTCCCAGAAAAACATTTCCAGCACCATGATGTAGACGTGTTCGAGCGCGATCAGCGCGACCGCGATATTGGCCAAGGTCTTCATGCATCGCCCCCGGTCTCCCCAGGAATCACTGGGATTGCCAACGGGATCATCTCCGGGTCGCTGACCTGGCGCAAGGCGAATGCCGCAGGCCGGGCCGGCTGGATCTCGATCGTGTCAGAGACCGCTTGAGGACTCATTCCAGCGAGCTTGCACCGCGTCTTGGCCGGGCTTGTCCCGGCCACCCACGACTTGCGGTGTCTTGAATGCGTGGATCCCCGGGCCAAGTCCGGGGAAGACGAGCGGCGGCGAATGGCCCGAATGATGTCTCAAACGGTCTCTCGGGTCGAAGCACTGCCTGGAAGGACGGCAGGGCTTTGTGCAAGGCGCTTCAGTCTAAGGAGTTCATGCTCACATCTAGAACTTGACCGTCGCGAACAGCCGGACATTGCGCCCGGGCATCAGCACCTCGTCCTTGCGGAACGACACGGCGTTGCGGATGTTCTGGTCGAGCAGGTTGGTGCCGACCAGGCCGAGCGTCATCTCCTTGAAGGCGGAGCCCCTCAGCGCCATGCGGTAGCTGAGCTCGGCATTGAGCAGATTGTAGCCCGGCGTCGGGGTTTCGTTGGGCGCGATGTCGTTCTGGGTGAAGGCGTGGAGCAGCGTCATGCGGGCGAACCAATTGTCGTTGCGCCAATAGACGCCGCCACCGAGGCGATGCGGCGGGATGCGCGGCACATTGGTGTTGTCGGCAAAGCGCGCGCGCACGAAGTCATACTGGCCCTCGACGCCGATCGTGCCGTTGCCGAGTTCGCCGATGTCGAGCTGGCTGCGCAGTTCGACGCCGTAGAAGGTCGCGTCCTGCTGGCTGAACACGATCTGCTGGAACTCGGTGCCGGTGCCGCAGGAGGCGAAGTCCTGGTCGCAGCGGGCTCCGGTCAGGCGCTTGTAGATGAAACCCGAGAAGCGGGTGAAATAGGCCGAGGCGTCGAACCGCCAGGGCCCCTGGGCGCGCCGGAGCCCGAGCTCGATGGTCGTTGCGGCTTCCTTGCGCAGGTTCGGGTCGCCGATCTCGAAGGTGCCGGAGGCCTCATGCGGACCCTTGGAAAACAGCTCCTGCGCGCGTGGCGCCCGCTCGGTATATTGGCCGGTCAGGCTGCCGACGAACCCGTAGGGCAGGTCCTGCGACAGGCCGAGACTGGCGCTCATCGGCGTGAAGGCACGGGCGCGTCCCTGCTCGACCATCGGGCCCGAGCCGCCGAGAAAATCGGCGGGGAATAGCGCCTGGGTTCCGGCGACGCGGGTATTCTCCAGGCGGAAGGCCGCCTGCATGCGGGTCGAGGCGGTGAAGGCGAGTTCGCCGAAATAGAAGGCGGCGGCGCTGCGCGTGGTCGAAGGCGCCAAGAGCCCGCCGGCATCGCCCGACGTGCCGAGATTCTTGGCGCCGATCTGAATGCCGAACACCGAATTGAGCGTGCCGATCGGAGTGCCCAGCGGCTTGAACTGCGTTTCGACGCGGCCCTCCAGCTCCTGGCTGCGGAAGGTCGCGCCGATCTCCCAGCCCGGGGGGGCGAAACTGACCTCGTTGTGGCGGTAGAGCGAGCCACCGAACCAGAACCTGACGGCGTCGAGCACCGGGCTGTCGAAGCGGAATTCGCCCTTCGAGGCGATCCGCGTCTGGATCAGGTCGATCCGCGTGCGGCTGGCGGCGGGCTCCACGCCGGGAATGCCGTAGAGGCTACGGAACTGCGAGATCGAGGCGCCGACATAACCGTTGTCGAAGAAGTAGGAGGCGCCGAACGAGCCGCCGAAGGAATTGGCGAAGCTATTGGCCTGGCGGCCGCCGGGAATGGCGTAGTCGCCGGCATTGCGGCCGAAGATATCGGCCGAATAGGCCCAGTTGCCCGAACGGCCGCGCAGCTGGGCTGCACCGTCGATGCCGTTGTCGGCTGATGACAGCGAGCCGCGGACCATGCCCGAGACGCCCTCCGGACCAAGGCGGGTCGGGATGCGTTCATTGCTGACATTGACAACCCCGCCGATGGCGGCCGAACCGAAGCGCAACGCCGCCGGTCCGCGGATCACCTCGATCCGCTCGGCCGCCAGCGGGTCGATCGGCACCGCGTGGTCCTCCGAGAGGTCGGAGACGTCCTGCGCGCCGATGCCGTTTTCCTGGATGCGCACGCGGGCATTGTCGAGGCCGCGAATGACCGGCCGGTTGGCGGCACCGGGCGCGAAGCTGTTGCCGGTAATGCCAGGCAGGTTGAACAGCTGGTCGCCGAGGGTGGCGCCGCCATTGCGCTGGATGTCGCGCTCGTTGACCACGGTGACCGGCACGAAGGCACGGTCGATGACGGTCAGCTGGCCGTCGGTCAGGCCGGTGGCATTGGCCTGAGGCGCGGAACGCGGCGCCTCGATCAGGATTTCGGGCAAGGTGGTCGTCTGGCCATGGGCGCCCACCGACAGGATCGACAGGGCGAGAAGGCCGAGGGAGGACGATTTCAAGGCATCGGGGAAAGGCATGCGTGGCTGCTCCGGACCGCCTGCGGCAGCAGGTAAGTTATGTAATAACGTTACATACAAGACGAGCGACCCTGTCAAGCGCCGCGGGCGCGGGGCGCCCGGATTGCTTCACGCGTCTGACGGTCGGCGCGACGTCCGGCGCGGCGGCGGAAACACGGTGGCGCGAGCAAGCCGTCGAACTGAAATGTCGATGCGCGAAACCCCGTCCTGACTAGGCGGAGGATCCCGCCTCCCGCCCGCGCTGTCGCGCCGACTTGCCAGGAGATCTCGTTATGGCCGTTTCGACCTTGATTGCCCGTCGCACCGTGATGGCCGGCGGCCTCGCCGCGCTGACCGCCGGTCTCGCCGGCAGTTCGGCCTTCGCCGTCGGTTCCGCTCAGGCCGCGAGCGGCATCGCCCTGTTCAAGGTGATCGGGCCACGCGACGAAATCTTCATCGGCGTACCGGATGCGGAACTGGCGACGCTCGGTGCCGGCGCCCAGGCGGAAGTGATTTCACGCAAGATCGCCACGGACGGACAGATGTCGCTTTGGCGCTATTCGGTGCAGCGCGGCGCCGACGGTGCCTTGGTCATGGCGCCAATCGCCAAGGTCGGCGTCTTCGCGGCTGGTATCGTCCGCATCGAGCCGTTCACCTCGGTCTACCCGGTCGTCGCGCCGCGGCCTTGAGCCGTCCGGCGCTATCGATCGGCGACCTGGAACCCGGCCCGATATGGGCCGCGCTCGTCGATGGTGATCGTGCTGGTGCCGGTCACCCGCCCCCAGCCCTCGATCGAGGGAATGATCGCCTCGCAATCGCCGGCCCGGGCACGGCCTTCGATGCGGCCGGTGAACTTCGAGCCGATGATCGATTCATGGACGAAGGCCTCGCCTTCGGCCAGGCGGCCGGTGGCGGCGAGCTGGGCCACGCGGGCCGATGTGCCGGTGCCGCAGGGCGAGCGGTCGATCGCCTTGTCGCCGTAGAACACCGCATTGCGCGCGCTGCCGCCATGCAGCGGCCGGCCGGTCCCCAGCACGTGCGTCAGTTGATCCAGCGCCGGGTTTTCCGGATGGACGATCTTGTGGCGGGCATTGAAGGCGCGGCGCAGCGCCGGGCTGAAGCGCAGCACGTCCGAGGGCCGCAGGTCCGGGAGATCGCGATAGCCCGGTTGCGGCTCGACGATCGCGTAGAAATTGCCGCCATAGGCGGCGTCGACCTCGAGGGCGCCGAGCCCCTCGACCTCCACCTGATAGCCGCGCCCGAGCAGGAATGACGGCACATTGGTCAGCCGGGCGCTGTCGACACTGGGCCCGTTCTGGACATAACGAGCCTCGACCAGGCCGGCCGGGGTATCGAGCTTCAGGAGACCCGGCGTCTTCGGCGTGACCAGGCCATGCTCGATGATGGTGGTCACGGTGCCGATGGTGCCGTGGCCGCACATGGGCAGGCAGCCGGAGGTTTCGATGAAGAGAATGCCGACGTCGCAATCGGCGCGCGTGGGCGGATAGAGGATCGAGCCGGACGTCATGTCGTGGCCGCGCGGCTCGAACATCAGACCGGTGCGGATCCAGTCGAATTCTCTGAGGAAATGCTGGCGCCGCTCGAACATGGTGTCGCCGGCCAGCCGCGGGATCGAACCGCCGGTGACGACGCGGACCGGATTGCCGCGGGTATGACCGTCGATGCAGAAGAAGGTGGTGCGGAACATGGCTCAGCCTGCTTCAGGCGCCGCCTTCGGTATGCGGCGGCCCGCGCCGGCTTGCAACCGCGGGCGGGTAACGATCACGCCGCCGAACGTTTGATCGGAGGCGACGCCGAAGGCGTTCCCTGGCCTTGCGGCAAGGCGGCCCAGAGCGGGCTGGCGGCAGGGGCGCCGGCGGTCGCCAGGGCGCAGCGGCATTTGCCGAGGGATTTCGCGACATAGAGCGCGGCATCGGCGGCCGCCAGCAGGGTTGCGACATCGGTTCCGTGGTCGGGCGCGCAGGCGATGCCGACGCTGACGCCGACCGAGGCCTCGGCGCGCTGGCCGAGATCATAGCAGCCGGCGATATGGCTGATCAGCCGTTCGCCGAAACGCATCGCGGCCTCCGGATCGATCGCCTCGATCAGCACGACGAACTCATCGCCGCCGAGCCGGGCGGTGACATCGCCGCCGCGCACCAGCCCGTTCAGCCTGTCGGCGACCATCTGCAGCACGCGGTCGCCGGCGGCATGGCCATAGGTATCGTTGACGGTCTTGAAACCGTCGAGGTCGAGATAGAACAGGGCCAGGCGCGCCGGGCCATCGGCCTTCGCGTTCAACCGGTCGCTCATCGCGGTGGTCAGGCCGGTACGGTTCGACAGGCCCGTCAGGGCATCGTGGCGGGCGCGATGGGCGTTCTCCTGTTCGGCCCTCATGGTGGTGACCATCATCCGGTTCAGCCTGAAGGCGGCGGCACTCATGCTGTAGAGGTAGAACGGGATCTGCAGGAACACGACCAGCAGTATCGGTTCGCCGGCGAACAGGGTGCCGAGGCAGAGCGGGCCGAGGCTCAGCACGATCATGGCGGCAGCCATGCGTGGCGCGCCGAAATTGCGGAAGCAGATGCCGCCCACCATGGCCGCAGCCGACAGGCAGGTCAGCGTCGCGATCACCCCGTCGCCGCAGGTCAGGCCGAGGAAGGTGCCGAGGCCGACGCTGAACCCCCAGCACACGGCGAGCAGGATCGAGATGTCGGTTGGCGTCCTGCGTCCCGCCGCGGCGGCACGCTGGGCGCTGACCAGCACGATGAACCGGCTGATGCAAAGGGCGATCTCGAAACAGAGCCAGGCAATGAACAGCGGCTTCGGCTGGCGGATCACCACCGCCGCCGAGACCAGGATGGTGTTGATGACGCCGCCGAAGAAGATCGGCAGGGTGCCGAACAGGCTGGCGATCAGCGCCTGGCGGATGTTCTCCGGAACGTCCGGCCCGGGCTCCACCAGCCAGCGCGTGATGCGCCATGTCGGCAGGCTGAAAGTCATGTCGGTTCTGTCCATGGAACGCCCCCGCTTGGGCGCGCAAAGGACCCGACGCCGCTCAACAGCGGGTTAACCCGCGGCAAGCCCCTCCGCATCGTGCTTAACGCTGCGCAAATGCGGAGGAACGATCCGGTGACGTTATGCGTCAGGCCGCGATCTTCAGGCCGACATCGGGCAGGACCGGACGAATTTTCAGGGCGGCGGCCATCATCGCCTCGACCTCGGCCTTTTCGTGCGGCAGCAAGGCGAGCCGCGGCGGACGAGTCAGCCAGGTGCCTCGGCCCATGATGTGCTCGCACATCTTGATGCACTGGACGAGGTCCGGCCGGGCATCGAGATGCAAGAGCGGCATGAACCATTCATAGAGCGGCATGGCCTCGGCGAAGCGGCCCTGCCTGGCGAGCCGGAACAGCGTCTCGCCTTCGCGCGGGAAGGCGTTGGACATGCCGGACACCCAGCCGGCGGCGCCCATGGCGACGCTCTCGACGATCACGTCGTCGAGGCCGGCGAACAGCACGAAACGATCGCCGACCTTGTTGCGCGTATCGATGAAGCGGCGCGTGTCGCCCGAGGAGTCCTTGAAGCAGACGACCGTCTCGACATCGGCGAGCGTCACCAGGATGTCCGGCGTCACGTCATTCTTGTAGATGGGCGGGTTGTTGTAGAGCATGACCGGCAGATCGGTGGCCGAGGCGACCGCGCGGAAATGCGCGGCCGTCTCGTGCGGCTTGGACGAATAGACCAAGGCCGGCATGACCATGATGCCGTCAATGCCGACACGCGCGGCCTCCTTTGCCGTCTCGACCGCGAAGGCCGTGGTGAATTCGGCGATGCCGCAAAGCACCGGCACGCGGCCGGCGGCGACCGATTTCGCCGCCTCCATGATGGCGATCTTTTCCTTGCGCTCGAGCGAGGTGTTCTCGCCGACCGAGCCGCAGATGATCAGTCCGGAGACGCCGTCGCGGATCAGGCCATCCATGACCTTGGCGGTGGCATCGATGTCGAGCGACAGGTCGTCGTGGAACTGGGTGGTGACGGCCGGGAAAACGCCTTCCCAGGAAATGCGCGGGCTCATAAGCGGTCTCTAAAAAGGGTGGGGGCAGGCGCGGGCCAAGCCCCGAAAAAAGGTGATCGGTGAGGGCTCAGAGGCTGGCGCCGACCTTGCGCAGGTCGGCCAGGACCGGCGCCTTGGGCAGCCAGATCTTGTCGAATTCCTGGATGACCGCCTGGGCATCGGCGACATTGGCGGTGCGGATCGGGATGGGGGCTGCGCGGAACTGCTCGATCAGCTTCGGTTCGTTCAGGGCGAGTTCGTCGACCTGGGCATCCAGAGCGGTCTTGATCGCCTTGGTGATCAGTTCGCGATCGGCCGCCGGCACGGTCTGCCAGACCCGGCCGGAGACGAGCGCGATCATCGGCATGAACACGGCATTCATTTGCAGGATGACCTTCGACACCTTGTCGAAGCGCTGGTTCCAGGAGAACTCCAGATCGGCTTCGAGGCCGTCGACCTGGCCATTGGTCATGGCGTCGAACACGGCCGGCGTCGGGATCGGCGTCGGAGCGGCGCCGAGCGCCTGGTAGAAGTCGCGATAGACCGGCGTCGCGTTGATGCGCAGCTTCATGCCCCTGATGTCGGCGAGCGTTGAAATGTCGCGTGCCGAGAAGATCGCGCGCATGCCGGTAATGCCCCAGGCAAGGCCGACCGTGCCGGTCTCGCGCGGCAGCACGTCGAACAGCTTCATCGCGACGGGGTGGCGCACCAGCTTGGCGATCTTGGGCGTCGAATCGACCACATAGGGCGCGGTGATCGCGGCAATCGCCGGCACCCGCGAGCCGAGTTCGGCGGCCATGATCCAGCCCATGTCGAGGGCGCCCGACTGCATCTGCTGCAGCATGGCGGCCTCGTTGCCGAGCTGGCCGGAATGGAACACGGTCAGCGACAGGCGGCCATTGGTCTCGGCCTTCAGGAGGTCGCCGAACTTCAGCGCCGCCTTGTTCCAGGGATGGCCGTTGGGGGTGAGGATCCCTAAGCGGAATTCGCGGGCCTGGGCGAGCGCCAGCGCGGGCGCCGCGAGCGGCAGCACGACGCTGGCAGCGGCGGCGTTGACGAGATGACGACGGCTGAGGGTCATGGATCACTCCGGAGGGTTCGAGGCGGTGGCGGTCACTTCAAGAGGGCAAGCGACAGGAAGGGGTAGAGCGAGAGCAGGACGAGCAGGACACAGGAGACGGCGAAGAACGGCAGGGTGACGATGAACATCTTGCCGGGCTTGGCGCCGGTGACGGCGGCGGCGACGAAAAAGCAGAGGCCGACAGGTGGCGAGAGCAGGCCGAGCACCAGGTTGACCACCACCACCACGCCGAATTGCCGGGGATCGATGCCATAGACCTCGGTGGCGATCGGCAGCAGGATCGGCACGGTCATGATCAGGCCGGGGATACCGTCGATGACCGTGCCGATGACCAGCAGGATGACATTGACCAGCAGCATGAAGCTGATCGGATCCTTGGCCACCGACTGGATCCAGGCGGCCGCTTCCTGCGGAACCTTGCCGAAGATCAGCACCCAGGAGAACACGGCCGCCGCGGCGACCAGGAACAGCACGACCGCGGAATAGATGCCGGCGCGCAGCATCATTTCGGGCAGGCGCGAAAAGGAGAATTCCTTGGTCCAGTAACGGCCGACCAGCGCGGCGGCGATGGTGCCGACGGCTGCGGATTCGGTGGCGTTGGCGAGGCCGCCGAGGATCGAGCCGACGATGACGATCGGGATCAGCAAGGTCGGGCAGGCATTGAGAATGGTGCTGATGCGCTCGCGCAGCGTCATCGCCTCGGCGCGCGGGTAATCATAGGCATAACCCATCAGCGCGATGACGACGCAGAACAGCACGGTCAGGACGACGCCGGGCAGGATGCCGGCGATCAGCATGTCGCTGACCGAGACCTGGGCCAGCACGCTGTAGACGACGAACATGACGGAGGGCGGGATGATCGGGCCGAGCATGCCGCCATAGGCCGTGAGGCCGGCGGCGAAGGTCTTGTCGTAGCCCTTCTTCTCCATCTCCGGGACCATGATCTGCGCCATGATCGCGACCTGCGCGGTCGCCGATCCCAGGATCGACGAGACGAACATGTTGGCGAGAATATTGACATAGGCGAGCCCGCCGCGGAGCTGGCCGATGAAGGCCATGGCGAGGTCGATGATGCGCTTGGTGATGCCGCCGCCATTCATGATCTCGCCGATCAGGATGAACAGCGGAATGGCGATCAGGCCGTAGCTGTCGACGCCGCCGAACAGCTGCAGCGGGAAGCTCTGGAACAAGAGCGGATTGCCCGAAGCGACGATATAGACCATGCCGGCGATGCACAGGCAGAGACCGATCGGCACCCCGACCAGCATGATGATCATGAATGCGGCGGAGGTGATCATCTCAGTTCACCGCGTCGATGTCGGAGAGCTTGAAGCCGGGATGGACGGTCTTGGGCACGAGGTCCAGGTCTTCCAGGACGTTGGCGGCGCCGTGCACGGTCATCGAGACCGCGAAGATCGGCAGGATCAGGTAGAGCACCCAGGTCGGCCAGTTCAGCGTCTGGGTGCGCTCGGTATAGAGAAAGTTGAAGCTCTCTCCGGCGAATTCGCGGGCGTCGAAACCGGCGCGGGCGATGCCGACAGGGTCCATCCACAGCCAGCACATGGCGGCGAGCGCCAGGCCGAAGGCGACGATCGAGGCGGTCGATATCACCTTGGCGAGTTTCATCGGTCGTGCCGGCAGCCGCTCGGTCAGCATGGTGACCGCGAAATCGAGCCGCAGGCGGGTCATCGCGGAGGCGCCGATGAAGGTCAGCCAGACCACCGAATAAACCGCCGACTCGTCGATCCAGTAGATCGGGAAGCCGGTGTAGCGGGTCACCACATTGACCAGGATCAGCCCGGTCAGAAGGAACATCAGTCCCATGATCGCCAGGCGCTCGGCGGCCAGCAGCCGGTTGGAGGCGCAAGTGATCAGCCGATAGGGCGCGATGACCGCCGGTGATGGGATCGCGTGTTCGCTCATCGATGCCCTCGCTTTTTTTGGAGTGCGTTTTGCTCTGGAATTTCGAGATCGTAGATTTTATACAATATCCGAGTCAAGCGTCGGCGAAGCAATTTCTCCAGCGCTGCTCCCGGACCGTCGGGCGGTCCGCCACATCGTGATAACTCCTTGTTCTGGCGCATTTTCTCGCGCTCTCCTCGATGCTGCTCCCGGCGCGAAATGCTGTAAGGTGGGTCTCGCATGAACGTTCCCCTGAAGCACAAGACCCTGTCCGCCGCGATTGCCGACCAGTTGCGCCAGGCGATCCTCGACGGCTCCCACGTCGCCGGCGCCCAACTGCGCCAGGATGCGCTCGCCGAGACCTATGGGGTGAGCCGCATCCCGGTGCGCGAGGCGCTGTTCCAGCTGGAGGCCGAAGGCCTGGTCAGGATCGCGCCGCACAAGGGCGCGATCGTCTCGGAGCTGTCGCTCGACGAGATCAACGACGTGTTCGAGCTCAGGGCCATTCTCGAGCCGCGCATGCTGGCGCAGTCGGCGCCACTGTTCGACGCCGAGGATTTCGCCAGGCTCGAAGCCATCCAGAGGCAGTTCGTCGGTGCGATCGCCGCCCAGGACGTCAGCCGCTGGGGCGTGCTCAATGCCGATTTCCACATGGCGCTCTATGCCAGGGCGAAGCAGCCGCGGACGCAGGCGATCGTCATATCGCTTTTGCAGACCAGCGACCGCTATACCAGGGTGCAGCTCAGCCGGACCGAGGCCATGGGCACGGCCGAGCGGGAACATGGCGAGCTGATCGCGCTATGCCGGGCCGGCCGGATCGAGGCGGCCTGCGGTTTCCTCCGGCAGCACATCTCGGCCGTCCACGCCGATCTGCTGCGCGTGCTGGGACGGACTCCGTCGCTCCGTTGAGAGATAATACTTCTGGGGCGCAGATGAAGCGGGGCCGGTTGCGCCTGGGCCCTGTCGCTTGATCTGAGACCGTTCGGGATCTCATTTGGGCGGTTTACCGCTGCTCGTCTGCTCCGGGCTTGGCTCGGGGATCCGCGAATTTAGATCAAATCAAGTCGTGGATGGCCGGGACAAGCCCGGCCAAGACGAGG
>BFBZ01000011.1_pt72 | contig 40352 bp, 45 predicted proteins | sample 1888401 | NCBI WGS metagenome assembly BFBZ01 (sample SAMD00112614, study PRJDB3348) | symbiont metagenome | host: Chara braunii | reverse complement strand
TGGCGTGAACAGGCGGTACATCATCGGCGCCATCGTCGCCGCGATCGTCGTGGTCGGCGTGCTCGTCGGAATCAGCTTCGCGGGCGGCGGCGACGACTCGGTGTCGAGCATCGAGAACGTCGAGCAGGTCCAGTCCGAGTTCGCGGGGATCCCCCAGACCGGCAACACCATCGGTGACGCCGACGCCAAGGTCGAGATCATCGAGTACGGCGATACGTCGTGCCCGATCTGCAAGGACGCGTCCCAGACGTCGATACCCCAGGTGGTGGACGAGTTCGTGAAGAGCGGCCAGGCGAAGATGTCGTTCCGGCCCATCGCATTCATCAGCCGCAGCTCCGAGCGCGGCGCCCTGGGCGCCGAGGCCGCGGGGATGCAGAACGCGATGTGGCCGTTCGTGACGCTGATCTACGCCAACCAGGGGCCCGAGACCGAGCAGGACTGGCTCACCGACGACCTCCTGGAGGAGGCCGCCACCAAGCTCGGCCTGGACGTGGAGAAGTGGAAGACCGACTACGCCGGCGACGCCGTCGCGAGCCAGTTCTTCCAGCGCCAGAACGAGGCCGACGCCGACAACGTGACCGGCACCCCGTTCTTCGTGGTGAAGGGCCCGAACGGCAGCGAGTCGTTCAGCGGCGCCGTGGGCCTCACGAAGTTCCGCGAGGCCATCGAGAAGGTCCAGTAGGAGCCCCGCCCGTGGCCGCCGCCATCCGCATGCCCAGCGAGAACGTCCTGCGCGTCGCGCTGGGCGTGGTGGCGGTGCTGGGCATCGGGGTCGCGACCTACCTCACGGTCGTCCGCGCCGAGGGCGACAGCCCCACGTGCGTGATCGGCGGCGGCTGCCACACCGTCCAGTCGAGCGAGTACTCCGAGCTGGCGGGCGTCCCGGTGGCGTGGCTGGGCCTGGCGGCGTACGTCGGGCTGCTCGTCGCCGCGATCCTGCCCGGCCAGGCCGGGCGGGCGCTCGGCCTGTTCACGGCCGTCGTGAGCTTCGGCTTCTCCGCGTGGCTCACCTACGCGGAGCTCGTCCTGATCGACGCCGTCTGCGCCTGGTGCGTCACGAGCGCGATCCTGGTGACGATCGCGCTGGTGATCACGATCCTGCGGGCAGCATCCCCTTCACCCACCCCGGGAGGAAGCGCTCGTCGGTCAGCGCCAGACCCCCGATCGCCAGGGCAGACCCCAGAATCGAGCACATGATCACGGCGGGGTCGGGCGAGGACACCTCGAAGAAGTCCCGCCACCCGGGCAGCGACAGCACCACGAAGTAGAGGGCCAGGAGGGCCAGGCAGAGGCCCCCGACGGTGTAGTCGCGCATCCGGCTCGAGCTCTCGAGCACCACGATCAGGTAGAGCCCCACGATCACCAGGACCGTGGTGGCCACCGTGCGGGCGCGCAGCTCGCTCATGTCGAGCAGGTTGAGCGCCAGCAGGAAGCTCGCCACCACCCCCAGGCCGGTCGCGGTGCCGGCGGGGATCGCGAAGCTGGCCAGCTCCCGCAGGAACCGGGTGGGCCGCCACGGCCCCGCGCTGGGCGCGAGGGCCAGGAAGAACGCGGGGATGCCGATCGTCACGGCGGAGGCGAGCGTCAGGTGGCGGGGCAGGAACGGGTAGCTCTCGGCCGAGAGGCCCACCGTTAGCACCAGGAACGCCGCGAGCGCCGACTTCGCGACGAACAGCTTCGCGACCCGCTGGAGGTTGCGGAGCACCTTGCGGCCCTCGCGGATCATCGGCGGCACCGACGCGAACCCGCCCTTCACCAGGATCAGGTCGGCGATGCCCTTCGCCATCTGGGAGCCGCTGCCCTGGGCGATCCCGATCCGGGCCGCCTTCAGGGCGGGCACGTCGTTGACCCCGTCGCCCACCATCGCGACGTGGGCGCCGCCCGCGGTGAGCGCCTCGACGTAGCGGCGCTTGCCGTCCGGCGAGATCCGCCCCACGACGGTGGTGCGGTTGGCCAGGTCGCGCAGCTCGTCGTCGGAGGCCGGCAGGTCCCGGCCGTCGACCGGCTCGCCGCGCACCTCGATGCCGGCGTCGCGGGCGATGGCGGCGACGGTGGCGGGCGCGTCGCCGGAGATCACGCGGATGTCGATGCCCTCCTCCTGGAGGAACGCGATCGTCTCGCGGCAGTCCTGGCGCAGCTCCTCCGCCAGGACCACGATGCCCACCGGCGCCAGCCCGCGGGGCGGCGGGGCGTCGGCGTCGGACAGGTCCAGGGGGACGTCGCCCGCGGCGAACGCGAGCACGCGCCGCCCGGCCTCGGCCTCCGCGCGGGCCCGCTCGCCGAGCGGCCCGTCCAGCGCGAAGTGCTCGGGGGCCCCCATCACGTAGGTGCGCCCGCCGATGCGGATCCCGCTCCAGCGGCGCCGGGAGGCGAACGGGACGCTGGCCTCGACGGGCTCGGCCTCGCCGTGCACCTGGGCCTTCACCGCGTCCAGGGTGGTGGTGGTGCCCGGCGAGCTGGCGGCGAAGCGCCCGAGCATCACCGAGAGCTCGCCCTCGGCGATCCCGGCCGCCGGCACCAGGGCCACCACCCGCAGGGTCTCCTCGGTGAGCGTCCCCGTCTTGTCGAGGCAGATCACGTCGGTCGAGGCGAGCGACTCGACGGCGTTGAGCTGCTGGCTCAGGGCGCCGCGGCGCGCCATCCGCATCGTCGCGACGGCGAACGTCACGCCCACCAGCAGCACCAGCCCCTCCGGGACGATGGTGATGACGCCGGCCACGGCGGTGGAGACCGACTCGCGGAACGGCACGTCCTGCTCGACGAGCGACCAGCCCAGCAGCACGCCGAAGGGGACCATCGCGATGCCCAGGATCAGCACCAGGCGGTCCAGGGCGAGCTCGAGCGGGGAGCGCGGGTGGCGGAACTCGCGCGCCTCGCCCACCAGGCGCTCCGCGTACGTGTCCGGGCCCACGGCCTCGGCCACGAACGCGCCGGTGCCCTCCACGGCGTACGACCCGGCGCGCAGCGCGTCGCCCGGCCCGCGGGACACCGGCTCGGCCTCGCCGGTCAGGATCGACTCGTCCACGCCCAGGCCCTCCGCGCGGGCCAGCCGGCCGTCGGCCACCACCTGGTCGCCGGCGTCCACCAGCACCAGGTCGCCGGGCACCACGTCGGCGATCGCGACCTGCACGGCGCGTCCGTCGCGGACCACCGTCGCGCGCGGCGCCACCAGGGCGGCCAGCCGGTCGAGGCTCGCTTTGGCGCGCGCCTCCTGGATGATCCCGATCCCGGCGTTCAGCACCAGGATCGCCAGGAACAGGGCGTCCCGCCAGTCGCCGAAGATCAGCGTGACGATGCCGAAGAAGAGCAGCGTCACGTTGAACACCGTGAGCAGGTTGGCGCGGAGGATGCTCGCCCACGAGCGGCTCGTGGTCGGCGGCTCCACCTCGCCCCGCGCGGCCAGGCGGCGCCGCGCCTCCGCCTGCGAGAGGCCCTCCGCCGGGGGTGGCATGCGCTGGGTGGTGGCGGTCGTCAGGTCCGCAGCGCCTCGGCGACCGTCGGGTTGACCACGCGCCCGGCGCGCACGTTGACGCCCGGCTCCAGCCCCGGGTGGGCGTCGATGGCGCCGTTCACGCCCATGTCGGCGAGCCACGTCACGTGCGGGAGGGTGGCGTTGCAGAGCGCGCGGGTGGACGTGACCGGGACGGCGCCCGGCATGTTCGCCACGCAGTAGTGGATGACCCCGTCCACGACGTAGACGGGGTCGGAGTGGGTGGTGGGCCGGGTGGTCTCGAAGCAGCCGCCCTGGTCGACCGCGACGTCCACGATGACCGACCCGGGGCGCATCAGCGCGAGGGCGGCCCGGCTCACCAGGCGCGGCGCCCGTGCCCCCGGCAGCAGCACGGCGCCCACCACCAGGTCGGCGGCCGGCAGCAGCTCCTCGATGGCGAGCTGCGTGGAGTGGAGCAGGTCGACGCGCCCGCCCAGCACCAGCTCCAGCTCGCGGAGCCGGTCGAGGTTCGTGTCGAGCACGGAGACGTGGGCCTGCATGCCGATGGCGACCATCGCGGCGTTGATGCCGACGATGCCCGCGCCGATCACCATCACGTTGCCGGGCGCCACGCCCGCGACCCCGCCGAGCAGCACGCCGCGGCCGCCGATGGCCTTCTCCAGGTAGCGGGCGCCGGCCTGCACCGACAGCCGCCCCGCGATCTCGCTCATCGGCGCGAGCAGCGGCAGCCGGCCGCCGCCGTCCTCCACCGTCTCGTAGGCGATCCCGGTGCCGCCGGCCGCCACCAGCGCCTGCGCCACCCCCGGGTTGGCGGCGAGGTGGAGGTAGGTGAAGAGCACCTGGTCCTCGCGCAGGAACGCGAACTCGCCGGGCTGGGGCTCCTTGACCTTCAGCACCAGGTCGGCGGCCCACGCGTCGGCCACGTCGCCGATGCGGGCGCCCACGCGGGCGAAGTCCTCGTCGGCGATCCCCGACCCGGCGCCGGCGTCGCGCTCCACCACCACGTCGTGCCCCCGCCGTGCCAGCTCCAGCGCGCCCGCGGGGGTGAGTGCGACGCGGTACTCGTCCGACTTGACCTCGGCCGGCACGCCGACCCTCATGACCCCTCCGGCGTCGTGGGACGGACCAACCCTAACGGCCCCCGGCGCCGCCTCGGGCGCGCCTCAGCGGCCGGGCCAGCGCTACCGCGCACGCCGCGGCCGCGACGACGGCCAGCACGGCCACGCCCAGCAGGATCCCCTGGCGCCGGTCGTCGGCGCGCAGCGCGTACCCGCTGGCGGCGAGCGCGCGGCTGCGCGCGAGCTCGCGGGACGCCAGCGCGTGGGCAGGGTAGGCGCTGAGGGTGCGCGCGAACCCGCGCTCGGCGTCGCCCAGGTCGATGCGCCACAGGTCGGCCATGGCCGTGCGGAACGAGGCCGCCGCCGGGCCCGGCTGCGACTCGAGCCCCTCCTGCTGCAGCAGGTCGCGCACCTCCGTGGCGGTCTCGGCGATGCCGCCGCCCGAGTCGCTGCGCTGGATGATGATGCCGCGCACGGCGCCGTCCTCGTCCACCACCGGGCCGCCCGAGTCGCCGCTCTGGACGCCGGCGGACACCACGAACCCGGGCCGCGCCTGCGACGTCCCGTCCTCGAGCGTGACCGAGGAGCGGATCACGCCGTGGCGGACCGTCGGCGTGCCGTCCGCGGCGTCCGGCGTCACCAGGTGGTCGTCGCCGCTGAAGCCGATCGTCGCGATCGGCGTGCCCTTGCTCCGCGCGTCGTCGAGCGGCACGGCGGGCGCCGTCCCCTGCACCCGGATCCTCACCAGCGCGAGGTCGGCGGTCTCGCTCCGGCGACGGTCCATCCCGGCGTACGGCCGCTGCTGCACGGTCGCGCCCGGCACCGGCGCCGGCGTGACGACCGTTCCCTTGATGGTCCCGGGCACCGCGACCGCGCCGTGCTGCGTCACCCACTCCCGCGCGGCCTGCTCGTCGGCGTGCGGGCGCATGTTGAAGGCCTCGCGGGTCTGGTAGGCGAGCCGCGCGACGGTCTGCGCGTCCGGGTCCGCGACGTGGGCGGCGGTCACGAGCCAGCCGTCGGGGGTCACGGCGACGGCGGTGCCGACCACCGGGATCTCGCGCCCGCCGGGCGGCATCGCCAGCATCTGCCCGTCCTGCAGCTCGATCGCGTTGACGCGGATGGTCGTCTCCACCCGGTAGACGCTCGGCAGCGCGAGCAGGACGCCGCGGTCGATCGGATCGCCGGCGAGGTCGTCCGGCACGGCGGCGGCCGCCCCGCCCGCCGTCGCGACCAGGACCAGGAGGGCGAGGGCGATGGCACGCACACGCACAAGGGTAGGCGCTCGCGGCCCGACCGCGAGGCGTCCCGTCTCGACGTCGCGGATCCGCTTGACCTCAAGTCCACTTCACCTCCTAGCGTCGTGGGTGACGCGATGAGAGGAGCCGCCATGACCACGTCCGCACCCACGACCGCGAGCGCGCGCATCACCGCCGAGGTCACGTCCTGGCCGGGGGTCACGGCCGGACCCGGCCCGCGGGGCGAGTTCGGCTTCCGGGCGGGTCGCCGCGAGATCGGCCACCTGCACGGCGACCGGGTCGCCCACTTCGGCTTCCCGCGGGCGCTGTGGCGGGAGCTGATGGACGCCGGGCGCATCGTCCGGCACCCCATCGACCACGATGGCTGGGGCGCCCGCCCGATCCACGGCCCGGAGGACGAGGCCGAGGTGATCGCGCTGATGCGGCTCAACTACGACCGGGCGCTGGAGCGGGCCGCACCCGACGCCGCCTGAGTGCGGGTCGCCCGGATCGACCGCTTCGGGGGCCCAGCGGTCCTGATCCCCGCCACCGCCCCGGACCCGGTCGCCGGGCCGGGGGAGGTGGTGGTCGACGTCCACTGGGCCGGCGTCACGTTCGCCGACACCCGTCTGCGGGCGGGTGCGCCCGGGCCGTTCACGGGCACGCCGCCGCTCGTGCCGGGCAACGGGGTGGCGGGCGTCGTGGCCGCCGTCGGCGACGGGGTCGAGCCGGCGCTGGTCGGGACCCGGGTCGTGAGCGGCACCGGCGGCGCGGGCGGCTACGCGGAGCGCGTCGCGGTCCCGGCCGGGGGCCTCGTGCCGGTGCCGGACGGCCTGCCCCTGGACGACGCCGCCGCCCTGCTGGCCGACGGGCGCACCGCCCTGCTGCTGGCGCGTGCCGCCCGGATCCGCGCCGGCGAGCGGGTGCTGGTGGAGGCGGCGGCGGGCGGGCTCGGCACAGTGCTCGTCCAGGTGGCGCGCGACGCGGGGGCGCGGGTCGTGGCCGCCGCGGGCGGCGGCGACAAGCTCGCGCTGGCCCGCGCGCTGGGGGCGGAGGAGGCGGTGGACTACCGCCGTCCGGGCTGGGCGGAGGACGTCGGGCCGGTGGACGTGGCCTTCGACGGCGTCGGCGGGGCGATCGGCCGCGCCGCGTTCGGGCTGGTCGCGCCGGGCGGCCGGATCGTCACGTACGGCGCGGCGAGCGGCGAGTGGGCGGCGCCGTCCCCGGAGGAGGCGGCAGACCGCGGCGTGACCGCGGTGCACCTGGAGCGGCCGGCGCCGGAGACGCTGATGGCCCTGACCGCCGAGGCGCTGGCCCTGGCCGCGGCGGGCCGGATCCGCGCGGTCATCGGCGCCCGGGTCCCCCTGTCGCGGGCGGCCGACGCCCACGCCGCGCTCGAGGCGCGGGCGACGATGGGGAAGACGCTCCTCGACGCCCGCGCGGACGGGGTCGCTAGCCGCCCGACTCCACGATCGCCTTGATCCGCTCGAGCGCCGCCTCCTGGGTGGGGACGAGCCGCGCCTCCAGGTCCACCGACGGGTCCTTCGGCTCGGCCTCGACCGTCCACACCACCCGGCTGCCGCCCTCGCGCTCCTGCACCTCGAAGCTCGCGTGGTACGAGGTGACCGGCGCCCCGGAGATGACGGAGTACGAGTAGCGCCGGGCCGCGTCGTCGCGGTCGTCGAGCGTCTCGACCAGCTCGCCGCCGTCGGCGTTGCGCAGGATCCGCTGCCCGCCGCTGACGTCGGCGGTCTCGTACTTGGGGTACCAGCGGGGCACCGATGTCGGGTCGCCCACCAGGTCCCAGGTGGCGGACGCGGGCGCGTCGACGTCGATGGTGCGCTGCCAGCGGGCCATCAGTGGCGGAAGTGGCGCCGGCCGGTGACGACCATGCTGACGTCGGCGGCGTCGCACGCGGCGAACACCTCGTCGTCGCGGATCGACCCGCCCGGCTGGATCACGGCCTTCACCCCCGCGGCGATCGCCGCCTCGGGCCCGTCGGCGAACGGGAAGAACGCGTCGCTGGCCAGCACGGCGCCCTCCACGGGCACCTGCGCCTTCTCGAGCGACAGCCGCACCGAGTCGACCCGGCTCATCTGGCCGGCTCCGACGCCGACGGTCACGAGGTCCCGCGCCAGGACGATCGCGTTGCTCTTCACGTGCTTCGCGACCCGCCAGGCGAACAGCAGGTCGCCCCACTCCGCCTCGGTGGGGATGCGGGTGGTGACGACGGTCATCTGGTCGCGGACCTCGGTCTCGTCGTCGCGATCCTGGATGAGCATGCCGCCGGTCACGCGCCGCAGGTCGCGCTCGCCCGGGTTGGCGCGGCGGCGCTCGGTGGTGAGCATGATCCGGGTGTTCGGCTTGACGGTGAGCGCCGCGAGGGCGGCATCGTCGTAGCCGGGCGCCAGGAGCACCTCCACGAACGTCCCGGCCAGCAGCTCGCCCAGCGCGCCGTCGACGGGCCGGTTCACGACGATCACGCCGCCGTAGGCCGAGACCGGGTCGCAGTCGCGGGCGCGGACGTACGCGGTGCCGACGTCGCCGGCCACGGCCACGCCGCACGGGTTGTTGTGCTTCACGATCACGCACGCCGGCAGCTCGAACTCGGCCAGGAGCTTCTTCGCGGCGTCCAGGTCGAGCAGGTTGTTGAACGACAGCGCCTTCCCGTGGAGCTGCTCGGTCAGCCCGAGCAGGTGGGTGCGGGCGCCGCGCTCGGTGTAGTACGCGCCGCGCTGGTGCGGGTTCTCGCCGTAGCTCACCTCGAGGGCCTTGTCGAAGCCCATGAGGATCGCCTCGGGGAAGTCGTCCTCGCGGGAGGCGAAGTAGTCGGCGATTGCGGCGTCGTAGCGCGCCGTCCGCTGGTAGGCGGCGCCCGCGAGGCGCCGCAGCAGCCCGGCCGACAGCTCGCCGCCGGCGGCGCCCATCTCCTCCAGGATCGCGTCGTACTGGTCGGGCGAGGTCACGACGGCCACCCGGGCGTGGTTCTTCGCCGCGGCGCGGATCAGGGCCGGCCCGCCGATGTCGATCTGCTCGACGATCTCCTCGTCCGCGGCGCCCCGCCGTGCCACCGTCTCCTCGAAGGGGTAGAGGCTCACGACGACGAGGTCGATCGGCTCGATGCCGTTCTCCTCCATCTGCCGGACGTCCGACTCGAGGTCGGTGCGGCCGAGGATGCCGCCGTGGATCTTCGGGTGCAGGGTCTTGACGCGTCCGCCGAGGATCTCCGGGTGCCCGGTGACCTCGTCCACCGGGACGACGTCGATGCCCCATCCGCGCAGCGCGTCGGCGGTGCCGCCGGTGGAGATGATGGTGACGTCGTGTGCCACGAGCCGCCGGGCGAAGTCCTGAAGGCCGGTCTTGTCCGAGACCGACACGAGCGCGCGCCTGACCCTCACTGCACCTCCACATCCCCTGGGACGATCCGGACACGGCGACGGTCCACGGGGTCGCGGACCACCCGACCGGCGGCGAACAACCGGACCGCCTCGGGCACGAGACGGTGCTCGGCCTCGCGGATCCGCGCTGTGAGCGCGTCCGCGTCGTCACCGTACATCACGGCGACGGGCTCCTGCAGGATCGGCGGACCGCCGTCGACGACCTCCTCCGCGAAGTGCACGGTGACCCCCGTCACCTGCACCCCCCAGGCCAGCGCCTGCTCGATCGCGTGCATCCCGGGGAACGACGGGAGCAGCGACGGGTGGAGGTTGATGACCCGGTCGGGGAAGCGGTCGAGGAAGACCCCGGTGAGGATGCTCATCCACCCCGCGAGCACCACCAGGTCGGGGCGCTCGGCGGCCACGACCTCGGCCAGCTCGGCGTCGCGGACCTCGCGTTCGCGGCCGGCGAGGGGGACGACGGCGGTGGGGATGCCGGCGCCCTCGGCGCGCTCCAGCGCCAGGACCCCCTCCTTGGAGCTGACGACCCGGACGATCTCGATCCCGCCGGGCTCGTGGACGTGGTCGATCAGGCTCTGGAGGTTCGACCCCGAGCCCGACACGAGCACGACGACGCGGTAGGGGTCAGCCACGGCGGACGCCCGCCGGCCCGGCGACGCGGCCCATGCGGCGGGCGCCGGGGACGGCGGCGATCGCGGCGTCCGCGTCGCCCTCCGCCACCACGACGCACATGCCGAGGCCCATGTTGAAGGTGCGCCACGCCTCCTCGTCGTCGACGCGGCCGGTGGCGAGGACGGCGGCGATCGCGGGGCCCGGGTCCCACGACCCCGGGTCGAGGTCGGCGCCGAGGTCGGCGGGGAGGGCGCGGGGGAGGTTCTCGGGGAGGCCGCCGCCGGTGACGTGCGCGGCGGCGTGGACGTCGGCGGCGGCCCGCATCGCGGCCACCTCGTTGACGTAGAGGCGGGTCGGGGCCAGGAGCAGGTCGGGGTCGGGCGCCAGCGCGCCGGCGTCGACGAGCGCCCGGACCAGGGAGTAGCCGTTGGAGTGGATCCCGGACGAGGGGATCCCGACGATGGCGTCGCCCTCCCGCACGCGGTGCGGGCCGAGCATCTCGGACCGCTCGACCACCCCGGCGGCGAAGCCGGCCAGGTCGAAGTGGCCGGGGGCGTAGAGGCCGGGCATCTCGGCGGTCTCCCCGCCGGCGAGGGCGCACCCGACGGCGGCGCACGCGTCGGCGATGGAGCGCACCAGCACCTCGGCCTCGCCCGGGTCGAGGCGGCCGACGGCGAGGTAGTCGAGGAACACCAGGGGCTGCGCCCCGGTGCAGGCCATGTCGTTGACGCACATCCCCACGAGGTCCTGCCCGAGCCCCTCGATCCGCCCGAGCTCCCGGGCGAGCAGCAGCTTGGTCCCGACCCCGTCGGTGCAGGTCACGAGCATCGGCTCCCGCATCCCCGCGGGGAGGGGGTGCGCCGCGGCGAACCCGGTCTGCCCCCCGGCGATGAGGGACGCGATCGCCGCGGTGTGGCGCCCGGCCGCGTCCAGGTCGACGCCCGCGTCGCGGTAGGAGATGGACCGCTCGCTCACGGCCCGAAGCCTAATGACGCGACCGGGCGCCGCGCGGGTAGGTTGGGGCCATGACCGAGCTGACCGGGGGATGCGCCTGCGGGGCGGTGCGGTACGCGATCGACGGGCCGCTCGGGCGGGCGACGTACTGCCACTGCACGCGCTGCCAGCGCCGGACGGGGACGGTGGCGTCGTTGAACGCGCGCGTCCCTCCCGGGGGGCTCCGGATCACGGCCGGGGAGGACCGGATCGGCGCGTGGGAGCCCGACGGCGGCTGGGCGAAGCTCTTCTGCCGCGACTGCGGCTCCGCCCTGTTCAGCCGCGATCCGGCGCGCCCCGAGCGGATGGGCGTGCGGCTCGGGACGATCGACGGCGACCCCGGGGTGCGCCCCAGCGGGCACCAGTTCATCGCGTACGCGGCGCCGTGGGCGCCGATCCCCGACGACGGGCTCCCCCGCTGGCCGGAGGCCCGGACGGAGTAGTCCGGGGCGGGCCTAGCTGCACTGCCCACGGACGTTGTGAACGCGGCTGATGGGTGGCCGGTCGCCGATGCTGCTGTGGGGTCGGCGCCGATTGTAGGTCCGGAGCCAGGAGTTGAGGGCGCGCGCGSGGGTGGCTGAGGATGGCCACTCGTGGGCGTAGGCCCACTCCCGCTTGAGCGTCTGGATGAACCGCTCCGCCTTGCCGTTCCAGCGGGGCGTGTAGGGCGGGGTGAGGATGTGGCGGATCCCGTGGGTGGCCAACAGCGCGTTGAACTGGTGTGAACGCCGGTAGGCGAGGGCCCCGTCGGTCATCACCGCCTCGGGCCGCATCCCAAGCCCCTGGAGGTGGGTGAGGGCCCGCTCGAGGAACGCGGCGCAGGTGTCGGCCCGGGCGTCGGGGAGCTGCTCGGTGTAGGCGTAGCGGCTGTGGTCGTCGACGGCGACGTGCAGATGCACCCAGCCGACATCACGGTTGCGCTGCCGCTCCCCCCGGCCGCGGGTGCGGTGCCCGGGATGCGAGAACCGCCCCAGGCGGGCGGTGTCGATGTGGATGAGTGCCCCCGCCCTCGCCCACTCATAGCGTCGGCTCACCGGCCGCGGCTCGGCGGTGAGGCGTGAGAGGCCGGCGCGGTGCAGGACCTTCCAGATCGTCGAGCGGGCTCGGCCGGTGATCCCCGCCAGACGCCCGGGGCCCAGGTTGGTGTTGCGGCGGGCCCGGCAGATGCGCTCCTGCTCGGCCGCCTCCAGCAGCCGCGGGCTGTGGTGTGGGCGGCTGGAGCGGTCGGCCAGGCAGTCACCGCCGGGCTGATCGCGCCAGCGGCGCACCCACCGGTTCGCCGTCGCCGGCGACACGCCGCAGCGGGCCGCCGCCTGGCGTTGGCTCAACCCCGCCTCAACCACCAACAACACCAGCCGGCGGCGTCCGGCCAGGCCGAGCGCCGCGTTACGGTGGAGCCGCATCCGGGCCTCCCTGAGATCTGTAGGTGTGGAGACCCACAGCCTCTCCCGGAAGCCCGGATGCCTTCAGCCGTTCACAACCTGTGTGGGCAGCTCAGCTAGGCCCCGGCGGGAACTCGGAGCGGGACCTCGAAGCGGAGCTTCTCCGACGAGTCGGGGACCGGGATCGGGTAGTCGCCCGTGAAGCACGCGCGGCAGTAGCCCTCGGCCGGCGCGTCGACCGCCCGCTGGAGCCCGGCGAGCGAGAGGTAGGCCAGGCTGTCCGCCCCGGTGAGGGCGGCGATCTCTCCCGCCATGAACTTCGGGGCGAACAGCTCCTTCACGGTGCTCATGTCGATGCCGTAGAAGCACGGCCACAGGATCGGGGGGCTCGAGATGCGCATGTGCACCTCGGCGGCGCCCGCGTCGATCAGCATCTGCACGATCTTCTGGGTGGTGTTGCCGCGGACGATCGAGTCGTCCACCACCACCAGGCGCTTCCCCGCGATCACCGCCGGCAGCGGGTTGAACTTCAGCTTGATCCCCTGCTGGCGCATGGTCTGGTCCGGCTGGATGAAGCTGCGCCCCACGTACCGGTTGCGGACCACCGCCTCCGCGTACGGGATCCCCGACCGGGTCGCGTAGCCGATCGCCGCGGGGGTGCCGCTGTCGGGGAGCCCCACCACCAGGTCGGCCTCGGCGGGGCTCTCGCCGGCGAGCTGCTCGCCCATGCGGTGACGCGCCTGCCACACGGTCATCCCGTCCATCTCGGAGTCGGGCCGCGCGAAGTAGATGTGCTCGAACACGCACAGGCGGGTGCCCTCCGACGGCATCGCCTGCCGGCTCTGGATCCCCTCCGCGCTGAGCCGCACCGCCTCGCCCGGCAGCACGTCGCGCACGAACTGGGCGCCGATCTGGTCGAGGGCGCACGTCTCGGACGCGACGCACCACCCGTCGTCGTCCAGCCGCCCCAGCACCAGTGGCCGCACGCCGTGCGGGTCGCGGAACGCCACCAGCTCGCTGCCCGTGATCGCCACCGCGGAGTACGCGCCCACCAGGTGCGGCATCACGTCGCACACCTGGCGCAGGAGGCTGCCCTCGCCGGCCGCGATCATCGCCGCGATGATCTCCGAGTCGGTGCTGGCGCGCAGGGCCACGCTGTCCAGCTCCATCCGGGCGCGCAGCTCGCCGGTGTTGGTGAGGTTGCCGTTGTGGCCCAGCGCCACCAGGCCGCCGTTGCGGGTGTGGGTGACCGGCTGCGAGTTCTCCCACTTGTTCGCGCCCGTCGTGGAGTAGCGGACGTGGCCGATCGCCGCGCCGCCGGTGAGGCCCCGCAGCGACGGCTCGTCGAACACGCCGGACACCAGGCCCAGGTCGCGCTGGACCGTCACATGGCCCTCGTCGCTCACGGCGATGCCCGCGCTCTCCTGGCCGCGGTGCTGGAGCGCGTGGAGCGCGTAGAACGTGAGTCGCGACACCTCGCGCCCCGGCGCGACGACGCCGAAGACCCCGCACTCCTCGCGAGGCGCGTCGTCCAGGCGGTCCGGATCGGGCCGGCGCTCGGGGCCGCTCACGCCAGCGCCTCCGGCAGGCCGCGCTCATACGCGTCGCCCGCCTCGTCCAGCGTCAGCGTCACCTCGACATCCCCCACGTGGGCGGTCACCAGGTCCCCCCCGACCGTGCCGATGCGCCGCACCAGCACCCCCTCGGGGGCCATGCCGATCAGGGCGTCCGCGGCGGTGTCGTCGGCGACCGTGACCATCATCCGGCCGCCGCCCTCGCCGAAGAGGACCTCGTCGACCCGGCGGCCCTCCGCGAGCTGGACCACCGCGCCGACACCCCCCGTGAGGGCCGACTCGGCCAGCGCGACGGCCAGGCCGCCGCCGGACACGTCGTGCGCGCTCAGCAGCATGCCGTCGCCGGCCGCGCGGAGAACCAGATCGATGGCCGCAACCTCACGCTCCACGTCGATGTCGGGCTGACCGCCGCCGATGCCACGCGCGTACTCGCTCCCGTCGAGGACGCCATCATCGCCGACCATCAGGATGACATCCCCGTCAACGCCGAAGCCCTGGCCGACGCTCCGGTCGGCCCGCTCCAGCAGCCCCAGCATGCCCACGACCGGGGTCGGGAGGATCGCCCGGGTGGCCGACTCGTTGTAGAGCGACACGTTCCCCGAGACGACCGGCACCCCCAGCGCGAGGAGGGCGTCGGACATCCCGCCGATCGCCTCCGCCAGGCGCCAGCCGGTGGAGCCCTTCTCCGGATTCGGGAAGTTCAGGCAGTCCGTCGCGGCGATCGGCCGCGCCCCCGTGCACGCCAGGTTCCGCGCCGCCTCCAGCACCGACGCGCGCCCACCCTGGCGGGGGTCCGCCTCGGTGTGGCGCTCGGCGCAGTCGGTGGTGAGCGCGATCGCGCGGTCCGACCCGGGCAGCCGCACCACCGCGGCGTCGCCGCCGGGGCGGCGGATCGTGTTGGCGCCCACCAGGTGGTCGTAGCGCTCGTAGATCCACCGCTTGGACGCCACGTTCGGCGACGCCAGCAGCGCCCGCCACGCCCCCGCCGGGTCGTCCGGCTCCTCCAGGGCCGCCAGGTCGAGCGGGGCCGGCCGGTCGGCGGGGACGCGGGGCACTTCGTACACGGGCGACTCGTCGGCGAGGAACCGCGCCGGGAGGTCGACCACCACCTCGCCGCCGGACCGCGCCACCAGGTTCTCGCCCTCGGTGACCCGGCCGATCGCGGTGGCGTCCAGGTCCCAGCGCCGGCAGGTGGCGGCCACCTCGTCCAGGCGCTCCGGCGACACCACGGCCAGCATCCGCTCCTGGCTCTCCGACACCAGGATCTCCGCGGGGGCGAGCGCCTCGCGGAGCGGCACCAGGTCGAGGTCGATCTCCAGGCCCACGCGGCCCTTCGCCGCCATCTCGCTCGCGGCGCTCGTGAGGCCCGCCGCGCCGAGGTCCTGGAGCGCCACGAAGGCCCCGGCCGCCGCCAGCTCGCGGCAGCAGTCCATGAGCTTGCGCTCCGTGAACGGGTCGCTGACCTGCACCGAGGGGCGCTTGTCCTCGTCCTCGTCCAGCTCCGCCGACGCCAGAACGCTCGCGCCGCCGATGCCGTCCCGGCCGGTCTTGTTGCCGAACAGCACCAGCGCGTTGCCGGGCCCGGATGCGGCGGCGCGCAGCAGCCCGTCGTGGGCCAGCACCCCGACGCACATCGCGTTGACCAGGCACGACTCCTCGTACCGGTCGTCGAAGCGCACCTCCCCGCCGACGGTGGGGACCCCGATGCAGTTGCCGTAGTGGCCGATCCCCGCGACCGCGCGGGTGAACAGGTGGCGGCTGCGCGCGGACGACAGCTCGCCGAACCGCAGGCTGTCGAGCAGCGCGATCGGCCGGGCGCCCATCGCGATGATGTCGCGGACGATGCCACCGACGCCGGTGGCGGCGCCCTCGAACGGCTCGACCGCCGACGGGTGGTTGTGACTCTCGATCTTCAGCGCCACCGCGATCCCGTCGCCCACGTCGACCACGCCGGCGTTCTCGCCGGGGCCCTGGAGCACCCGCTCGCCCGTCACGGGGAAGCCCTTCAGCAGGGGGCGGCTGTGCTTGTAGGAGCAGTGCTCGCTCCACATCAGGCTGAACATGACCAGCTCGGGGTCGGTGGGCTCGCGGCCCAGCAGCTCCGGGATGCGGGCGGCCTCGTCGTCGGTCAGGCCGAGCTGGCGGTGGCGGGGGAGGTCCGTGGTGCTCACGCCAGCAGCCCCCGCAGCACGAGCTGCCCGTCCGTGGAGCCGAGCAGCGGGTCGCAGGCCTCCTCCGGGTGCGGCATCAGCCCTGTCTCTTATACACATCTAGATGTGTATAAGAGACAGGTGCCCGTCCGTGGAGCCGAGCAGCGGGTCGCAGGCCTCCTCCGGGTGCGGCATCAGCCCCATCACGTTGCCCTCGGCGCTCGCGATCCCGGCGACCCGGTCGGTGGAGCCGAGCAGGTCCTCCCGGTAGCGCAGGACCACCCGCGCCCGGCCCGGGTCGCCGTACCAGGCGCCCTCGTTGTTCTTGATCGGGATGGAGATGACCTCGCCCGCGGCGCGACCCGACGTCCACGGGGTGCCGTCGTCGTCCACCTCGAGGTCCATCTGGCGGCAGACGAACGACAGCGTCGCGTTGCGGCGCAGCGCGCCCGGCAGGAGGCCCGCCTCGCACAGCACCTGGAACCCGTTGCAGATCCCCACCACCCGGCCTCCGGCCTCGGCGTGGCGGCGCACGGCGCCCATCACGGGGGCCCGGCTGGCGATCGCGCCGCAGCGCAGGTGGTCGCCGTACGAGAACCCGCCGGGGATCAGCACCGCGTCGGTCCCCGCCGGCAGCTCCGCCTCGGCATGCCACGCCTCCACCGCCTCGGCGCCGAGGCCCTCCACCGCGCGTGCGGCGCTGTCGTGGTCGAGCGACCCGGGGAAGCGGACGATCGCCACCCGCGTCAGGACGCCACCTCCACGGAGTAGTCCTCGATCAGGGCGTTGGCCAGGAGCTTCTCGCACATCGCGCGGGCCTGGCCGGCGGGGTCGTCGCCGTCGATCGCCAGCTCGATGCGCTTGCCGATCCGCACCTCGCCCACGCCGCCGAACCCGAGCTGCCCGAGCGCGCCGGCCACCGCCTGGCCCTGCGGGTCCAGGACGCCGGCCTTCGGCATCACGGTCACCACCACCTGCGTCAACTGCGCACCTCCGTGATGCGGTCGTATGCCTCGCGGTAGCGCGCCTGCGTCCCGGCGACCACGTCGGGCGGCAGGTCCGGCGGGGGCGAGGCGTGGTCCCAGCCGATCGCGTCGAGCCAGTCGCGCAGATACTGCTTGTCGAACGACGGCGGCGACCCGCCCGGCGCCCAGCGGTCGGCCGGCCACAGGCGCGAGGAGTCGGGCGTGACCGCCTCGTCGCCCAGCACCAGGGTCCCGTCGGCGTCGGTGCCCATCTCGAACTTGGTGTCGGCCAGGATGATCCCGGCGCGGGCGCACCGCTCCGCCGCCCGGGCATACAGGGCGAGCGTGATCCGCTCGGCGTCCCGCAGCACCTCGCGCCCGACCAGTTCGGCGGCCTCGGCGCGCGTGATGTTGATGTCGTGGCCCTCGGTGGCCTTCGTCGCCGGGGTGAAGATCGGCTGGGGCAGGCGGTCCCCCTGGCGCAGGCCGTCCGGCAGCCGGTGGCCGCAGACCTCGCCGGTGTCGATGTAGTCGCGCCACCCCGAGCCGATCAGGTAGCCCCGCGCGACGCACTCGATCGGGAGCATCTCCAGGCGACGCACCAGCATCGCCCGCTCGCCCACCACGTCGATCAGGTGGTTCGGGACGATGTCGGCGGTGCGCCCGAACCAGAACGCCGAGAGGGCCGTCAGGATCGCACCCTTCCCGGGGATGGGCGTGGGCATGATCCAGTCGTACGCCGAGATCCGGTCGGTGGCCACGATCAGCAGGCGGTCGTCGTCCACCGCCCGCACCTGCCGCACCTTGCCCTCGAGGACCAGGGGGTACCCGTCGAGGGCGGCGGCGTCGATCACAGGGCGGCGACCCGCTGCATCAGCTCCGGCACGTGCCGGGTGTACCACGCCGGGTCCAGCAACTCGGCCAGATCGGCGGCGGGGAGGACGGCCGTCACCTCCGGGTCGTCCGCCAGCAGCTCGCCGAGGTGGCGCTCCTCGTCCCACGCCCGCATCGCGTTGCGCTGCACCAGGGAGTAGGCCTGCTCGCGGGTGAGGCCGCGCTCCACCAGGCCCAGCAGCACCCGCTGGGAGTAGACCAGGCCGTGGGAGCTCTCGAGCACCGCGAGCATCCGGTCCGGCCGCACGACGAGGCCCTCCACCAGCGTCCGCGTGCGGGCCAGCATGTAGTCGAGGGCCAGGAACGCGTCCGGGAGGATGATCCGCTCGACCGACGAGTGGGAGATGTCGCGCTCGTGCCAGAGGGCGACGTCCTCCATCGCCGCGACGGCGTAGCCGCGGACCACGCGCGCCAGGCCCGACAGCCGCTCGGCGGTGATCGGGTTCCGCTTGTGGGGCATCGCGGAGCTGCCCTTCTGGCCGGCGGTGAACGCCTCCTCGGCCTCGCGCAGCTCGGTGCGCTGGAGGTGCCGCAGCTCCACGGCCAGCCGCTCGATGGAGCTGGCGGCCACCGCCATCACGTTCACGAGGTGGGCAAGGCGGTCGCGGGAGACGACCTGGGTGGCGATCGGCTCGCCGTCGATCCCGAGCTCGTCGAGCACCCGCGCCTCGATCGCGGGGTCGAGCATCGCGTACGTCCCGACGGCGCCGGAGAGCTTGCCCACCGCCGCCTGCGCGATGGCGTCGGCCAGGCGCTCCTCGTTGCGCCGGCTCTCCAGGGCGTGGTTGGCGATCTTCAGCCCGAACGTGGTGGGCTCCGCGTGGACGCCGTGGGTGCGGCCCACGCAGAGGGTGTCCTGGTGGCGCAGCGCCATGTCCCGCAGCACCGCGGTGAGGGCCTCCTGCTCGCCCAGGATCAGGTCGCCGGCGCGGCGGACCGCCAGCGCCAGGCCGGTGTCCAGCACGTCCGACGAGGTCATCCCGTAGTGGATCCAGCGCGACGCGGGCCCCACCCGCTCGTTGACGTCCGTCAGGAAGGCGACCACGTCGTGGTTGGTCGTCCGCTCGAGCTCCTGGGTGCGCTCCACCGAGAACGCGGCCTTCGCCTCGATCTGCTCGAGGTCCTCGGCCGGGATCACGCCGCGGGCCGCCCACGCGCGGCACACCGCCAGCTCCACCTCCAGCCATCGCGACAGCTTCGCCTGCTCGGTCCAGAGCGCGGCCATCGCCGGCCGCGAGTACCTCGGGATCATCAGCCCATCCCTGCCGCGATGTCGCGGCGCATCTGCTTGCCGTCGAAGTGGATGAGGTCCGCCGCGGCGTAGGCCCTGGCCCGCGCGTCCTCCACGCTGTCGCCCCGGGCGCTGACCGCCAGCACGCGGCCGCCCGCGGTCTCGATGGTGCCACCCTCGCCGGGCGCCGTGCCCGCGTGGTACACGTCCGCGCCGGTCGCGGCGGCCTCCTCCAGTCCGGTGATGGCGTCGCCGGTCCGCGGCGACGCCGGGTAGCCGTGGGCGGCGAGCACCACCGAGACGGCGGCGCCGTCGTTCACCCGCACCGGCCGGTCCTCCAGCACGCCGTCGGCCGCCGCGGTCAGGAGCGCCAGCAGGTCCTCGTCCAGGCGCGGCAGCAGCGCCTGGGTCTCGGGGTCGCCGAAGCGCGTGTTGAACTCGAGCACCCTCGGGCCGTCGGGGGTCATCATCAGCCCGGCGTACAGGACGCCCTGGAACGGGACGCCCCGGCGGGCCATCGCCGCGATCACGGGCCGGTGGATCAGGTCGATGAGCGCGTCGGCCTCGGAGTCGGGGATGTCCGGCACCGGCGACACCGAGCCCATCCCGCCCGTGTTGGGGCCGGTGTTCCCCTCGCCGATGGGCTTGTAGTCGCGGGCCGCGGGGAACCGCGCGACGTTGGTGCCGTCGGTGATCGCCAGCAGCGACACCTCGGGGCCGGTGAGCCCCTCCTCCACCACCACCGTCCGGCCGGCGTCGCCGAACGACGCCTCCACCAGACACGTCTCGAGGGCGGCGCGCGCCTCGTCCTCGGTGCCGACCACCATCACGCCCTTGCCCGCCGCCAGGCCGTCGGCCTTCACCGCCACCGGGAGGCCCAGGTCGGCGACCGCCGCCATGCCCTCGTCCACCGTGGTGACCACGTGCGCGCGCGCGGTGGGCACCCCCGCGTCGGCCATGACCTCCTTCGCGAACGCCTTGCTGCCCTCCAGCCGGGCGGCGTCGCCGCCGGGGCCGAAGCAGCGGACGCCCGCGGCCCGCAGCCCGTCGCAGACGCCGGCGACCAAGGGGGCCTCCGGGCCGACCACGACGAGGTCGGCGCCGAACGCCATCGACAGGGCCACGACCCCGCCGACGTCGTCGATGCTCAGGGGGACCAGCTCCGCGTCGCGGGCGATCCCGGCGTTGCCGCCGATGCAGTGGATCCGGGGTGCCTCGGGGGATCGGGAGATCGCCCGGACGAGGGCGTGCTCGCGCCCTCCGCCTCCCACGACCAGCACGGTGCGGCTCACCCCGGCACTCTCGCACACGGCGCGGTCGGTGGGGCGCCGGGCGATAGCATTCGCCTCGCGATGCCGGACCCGCTCCAGCCCCTCTCCCGCGCCGAGCGCGAGGCCCACCGCGCCCTGCTGGAGGAGGCGCTGGCCGAGCTGCCCAAGGCGGCCGACCCCGAGAAGGCCGCGGAGGAGGTGATGCGGGCCCTCGACTCCTACATCGAGGCCACCGGCGGCGGCACGGCGCTGACCCCGCGCGAGACCCCGGTCACCAACTTCGACCGGCCGGAGACGAGCGAGATCAAGTGGGTCACGTGGCTGGTGGTCGGCGGCGCCGTGCTCGCCACCTGCGTGGTCGCGATCGCGCTCTCCGGCGGGTGGCCGGTGGCGATCACCGTCATCGCGATCTGGGTGCTCGCCCTGGCGGCGCTCCTGTCGACCTGAGCCCGGGGTGGCGTCGGTCGACGACATCCTCGCGCGCGCGTCCTGCCCGCCGTCGGACCTGCAGCCCCACCCGGCGCTGCAGCTCGCGATCGTCACCTGCATGGACGCGCGCATCGACCCGTACGCGGTCTTCGGCCTGACCCCCGGCGACGCCCACATCATCCGCAACGCCGGCGGGCTGGTGAGCCCCTACACGCTCCGGTCGCTGGTGCTGTCGCAGCGGGCGCTCGGCACCCGGGAGATCCTCGTGGCGCAGCACACCGACTGCGGCGTGCACGGCCTCGACGACGAGGCGCTGGCCGCCGAGATCACCGCCGAGGTGGGGTTCCCGCCGTCGTGGCGCGGCGGCGGCTTCGCGGACCTGGAGGAGAGCGTGCGGGCCTCGATGCGCCGGCTGCGCGCCTCCCCCGAGCTCCCGCACCGCGACGCCGTCCGCGGGGCGATCATCGACCTGGTGCACGGCGGGGTCCGCGAGGTCGCCGAGTAGCGGCGGAAAAGAAAATTCCGAGATAGATCCGACGTTCGACGCCCCGCGGCGGTCTAAGGGTTCGTGATCGACTGGTTCCCCCCGACCACCAGCGACAGCCCCGCCCGCAGCCTGGCGCGCTGGCACGGCATCGTGAGCCTCCGGCGCGCCGCCCGCGCCATCGACGCGCTCGAGCCGACGACCGAGGGCCACTCCGAGCGGGTGGCCGACCTGGCGGCGGCGCTCGCGCGCCAGATCGGCTGGTCGCGCCGCCGCGCGGAGGACCTGCGCGAGGCCGGCCGGGTCCACGACATCGGCAAGGCCTGCATCCCCCAGTCCATCCTGATGACGCCCGGACGGCTGACGCCGGAGGACTACGAGGTGGTGAAGACGCACGCCGCGCTCGGCGCGGACGTCGTCGAGACGGTGCTCGCGCCGCGTCAGGCGCGCTGGATCCGCCACCACCACGAGCGCTGGGACGGACGCGGCTACCCCGACGGGCTCTTCGCCGACGAGATCCCCGAGGGCGCGCTCATCCTGGCGATCGCCGACGCCTGGGACGCCATGACCCACCGCTCCTGGGCCGGGGCCGCGCTCACGCGGGACGCCGCCCTCGAGGAGTGCCGCCGCGAGCGCGGCCGTCAGTTCGCCCCCTGGGCGGTCGACGCCCTGCTCGAGGTGCTCGACGCGCCGGTCCCGCAGGCGCGGCCGCGCCGCCTGGTCTCCGCGGCGTAACCCCTGCGGCCCCCGGACGGGGGGAAGCGCAACCGGGCCGACCCAGACCTTCGGGGGGTTCTTGCCGCCGGGCGGATGGGTTGTGTCAGCTTTCCGCAGGTTTCTCCGAGCGCGGACACGGGGATGCGCGGTATACCCGAGCCCCCGACGAATCCCCGGAGGCACCTGCTGAGCACTGCGGCCCCGCCCGCCGCCCGCGCCCATGTGGCCGCCGGCGCAGCACGACCCACGGAGGACCGCTCCGACGACGACCTCGCCGTCCGCATCGCCGCGGGCGACGCACGGGCGTTCGAGCGCCTCTACCGCCTCCACCGGGCGGAGATCTCGCGCTACTGCGCGACGATGGTGCGCAACCCGCAGGACGCCGAGGAGGCCTTGCAGCTCACGATGCTGGCGGCCTACCGGGCGCTGTCGGCGGGACGGGGACCCCGCGGCGCGCTGCGGCCGTGGCTGTTCCGGATCGCGCACAACGAGTGCGTGGACATCCTGCGCGGGCGCCCGCCGGTCGAGGAGCTGACCGACCGCCACCCCGTCGCGGGCCTGCTGCACGAGCGCGTCGAGGCCCGCGAGGCCCTCCGCCAGCTCAACGACGACATCGCCGCGCTGCCGCTGCGCCAGCGCGCCGCCTTCGTGCTCCACGAGATCGACGGCCTGCCGCACGCCGCGGTCGGGGAGGCGCTCGGCACGACCGATCTCGGCGCGCGCCAGCTGCTGCACGAGGCCCGCACGACCCTGGAGGAGTTCCACGCCGGCCGGGCCCTCGCGTGCGACGACGTGCGCGTGCGCATCGGCGCCGGCGACCGGCGCATCCTCCGCGGCCGCGGTATCTCCGCGCACCTGCGCGGCTGCGCGTCGTGTCGCGACGCGCGCGCCGCCGCCCAGTCGATCCCCGGCCGCCGCCGCCGGCTGCTGGTGGCCGCGGCCACCGCCGCGATCGTGGCCGGCATGGTCGCGCTCGGCGTCCGCTCGCTCGCAGCGGCGCCCGCCGCGAGCGACCCGCCCTCGGTCCCGGTCGCCGCGAGCCCGGCCCCGCTGGCCGCTCCGTCCGTCGGCACCGCCCCCGCCGTCCCGGCGCCCGCGGAGCCGGCCGCGACGCCGTCCGCCGCGAAGGCCGCGGGCAGCACCGCCGCCCCGGCCGCCGAGCCGACGCCCCTCGCGCCGCTCGCGCCCGACCCCGAGGTCGTGACCGTCCAGTCCGCGCCCGACGCGGCGCCCGCGCCGCCGTCTGCGGGGCCCGTCCCGGTCGCCCCGCCCGCCGCGTCCGACCCGGTCGTCTCGATCGACCCCGCCACGGGCGAGCCGTCGGCGCTGGCCATCGCGCCCTCCGAGGACGCGCCCCCGCCGCCGAACCACAAGCCCGACCACCCGACCCCGGGCCAGCCCGCCGAGCCCTCGGCGCCGGTCCCGGCGCCGGAGCCCCCGGGCGAGGTGACGCCGCCGGAGGAGACGCCGGCGCCCGAGCCGGGCGCGCCCGAGCTCGCCCCGGCGCCCTCGGCCGACGCCCCCGCGACCTCCGCGGAGGCCCCGACAGGCTCCTAGCCGGTGACGTCCACCACGTCGATGACCTGGTGGCGTCCCTGGCCCGTCCCGATCAGCGTGATCGGGACCTCCACGGCCTCGGAGATCCGCTCGACGTAGGCGCGCGCCCGCGGCGGCAGGTCGTCCAGCTCGCGGCAGTCCGAGAGGTCCTCGTGCCAGCCGGGCAGCTCCTCGTACTCCGGGGTGCAGCCGTGGAACACGGTCTGGTGGTACGGGAACACCGTGAGGCGGTTGCCGTCGCGGTCGCGGTACGCGACGCACAGCTTCACCCGCTCGAAGCCGGAGAGCACGTCGAGCTTCGTGAGCGCCAGCCCGGTCATCCCCGACAGCCGCGCGGCGTAGCGCAGGGCCACCAGGTCCAGCCACCCGCAGCGGCGCTGGCGGCCGGTGGTGGTGCCGAACTCGTTGCCGCGCTCCAGCATCCGGCGGCCGTCGTCGTCGTCGAGCTCGGTGGGGAACGGCCCCTCGCCGACGCGGGTGACGTACGCCTTGGTGACGCCCAGCACCCGGTCGATCCGGGTGGGCCCGATCCCGGTGCCGGTGCAGGCGGCGCCGGCCGTGGGGTTGGAGGACGTCACGAACGGATACGTGCCGTGGTCGATGTCGAGCATCGTCCCCTGGGCCCCCTCGAACAGCACGCGCTTCCCGTCGCGGAGGGCCTCGTCGATGATCAGCGCCGTGTCGTCGATGAACGGCCGCAGGCGCTCGGCGTAGCGCAGTTGGTCCTCGGCCACGCGCTCCGGCTCCAGGCGCGGCATCCCCCACAGCTTCTCGAGGATCTCGTTCTTCGCCTCGAGCGCCACCTCGAGCTTGCGCACCAGGATCTTCGGGTCCAGCAGGTCCTGCGCCCGGATGCCGACCCGCGCGGCCTTGTCCTCGTAGCAGGGGCCGATGCCGCGGCGGGTCGTCCCGATCGAGAAGCGCCCGAGGCGCATCTCCGCGGCCCCGTCCAGCATCACGTGGTACGGCATGATCAGGTGCGCGTTGCCCGACAGCTTGAGGCCGTCGAGGGACACCCCGCGCTCCTCGAGCCCGTCGATCTCGGTGACCAGCGCGCCCGGGTCGACGACCGTCCCGTTGCCGATCACGCAGATCGTGCCGGGGTACAGGATCCCCGAGGGCACCAGGTGCAGCTTGTAGACCTGCTCGTCGGCCACGATCGTGTGGCCGGCGTTGTTGCCGCCCTGGTAGCGCGCGACCACGTCGCTGCGCTCGGCCAGGAGGTCGACGACCTTGCCCTTCCCCTCGTCGCCCCACTGGGCGCCGATCACCACCGTCGCGGGCATCCGTTCCTCTGGTTCAGTTGTCGCGGGCGAGGTTGTCGAACTTCGCGTAGCTGCCGCGGAAGGTCAGCTTCACGCGGTCGGTGGGCCCGTGGCGGTTCTTGGCCACGAGCACCTCGGCGACGCCCTTCTCCTCCGAGTCGGGGTTGTAGTAGTCGTCGCGGTAGATCATCAGGACCAGGTCGGCGTCCTGCTCGATGGCGCCCGACTCGCGCAGGTCCGAGAGCATCGGGCGCTTGTCGTTGCGGGCGTCGGGGGCGCGGTTGAGCTGCGAGACGCAGATGATCGGCACCTCGAGGTCGCGCGCCAGCATCTTCAGGCTCCGGGAGATGGCCGAGATCTCCTGGACGCGGTTCTCGTCGCGCCGGTTGGACCCGCCCTCCATGAGCTGGATGTAGTCGACCACCAGCAGGTCCAGGCCGTCGCGGCTCTTGAGGCGGCGCAGCTTGGTGCGCATCTCGCCGACGGTGACGCCCTCGGAGTCGTCGATGTAGAGGCGGGCGGCCGACAGGCGGTCGGCGGCGCGGCCGATGCGCGACCAGTCCTCGGGCGCGAGGCGCCCGGCGCGGATGCGCCCGGCGTCGACGACCGCGGTGGACGACAGCAGGCGCTGGATGAGCTCGTCGCCGCTCATCTCCAGACTGAACACGGCCACGGCCAGGTTCTTCTGGAGGGCCGCGTGCTCCGCGATGCCGAGGGCGAGGGCCGTCTTGCCCATGCTCGGCCGGGCCGCGACGACCACCATGTTCCCGGCCTGGAGGCCGCCGACGACGTTGTCGAGGTCGATGAACCCGGTGGGGATGCCGACGACCCCGCCCCCGGACTCCTCCGCCGCGGTCAGCCGCTCGAGGCCCTTGATCACGAGCTTGTCCGCGCGGGTGAAGTCGCCGCGCACGCCCTTGCCGGACAGCTCGTAGATGAGCGTCTCGGCGTCGCGGATCATCCCCGAGGTCTCGCCCTCGCGCTGGGAGATCATCCGGTCGATCTCCCGGCTCACCCGCAGCAGGCGCCGCTGGGTCGAGGCGTCGCGGACGATCTCCGCGTACGTGCGGTAGCTCGCCGCGATGAAGGGGGTCTCCATCAGGTCGAGCACGGCGCCGCGGCCGCCGGCCGCGTCGAGCTCGCCGTTCTTGGTGAGCTGCTCGATCACCGTGATCGGCTCGACCGGCTCGCCCACGTGGAACAGGTCCATGATCGCCCGGTACACCGCGCGGTGCCCCTCGCGGTAGAAGTCCTCGGCGTCCAGGATCCCCTGGGCCTCGGCGACGTAGGTGCCGACCTCCATGAGGCTGGCGAGGAGCATCGCCTCGGCGTCGAGGTTCTGCGGTGGCGGCGTGCTGGTCGACACGGCCGTGGGGGGAGGCCCCGGGGGGCGGCGTGTGCTCAGTCGAGCAGCGGGCTCACGATGGTCTTGACCTCGGTCGCCAGACCGGGGCCGAGATCCACCGGCACGGAGTAGGTCCCGACCGCGCGGATCGGGGGCTCCACCGTGATGTGCCGCCGGTCGACCCGCACGCCGCGGGCCTCTTCGATCGCGGTCGCGACGTCGGCCGCGGTGATCGAGCCGAACAGCCGGCCGTCGTCGCCGGCCTTCGCCTTGAGGGTGAGGATCGTGCGGCCCAGCAGCTCGGCCAGCTCGCGCGACTGCTCCTCGGCCCTCGCCTCGGCGACCCGGCGGGCCTCCTCGCGGCGGCGGACCTCCGCGATTCGCGCGGGCGTGGCCTCCTCGGCCATGCCGCGCGGCAGCAGGTAGTTGCGCATGTAGCCCCGGGCGACGGTCACGACCGTGCCGGCCTCGCCCAGCCCTTCGACCTCCTTGAGAAGGATCGCCTGCATTCGTCAGCTCCTCAGAAGGGGATGTCGTCGTCCGCGGCCGTCGCCGGCTGCATGTCGCTGCGGTCCACCGGGAGGTCGCCGCCGCCGGTGGCGCCGCCCGAGGGCTGGCTCCAGCCCGAGGCACCCTGCTCGCCGCCGGACCCGCCACCGCCGCCCTCCCCGCGCGAGTCGAGGAAGAACAGGTCGTTGGCGATCACCTCGACCGCCTGCCGCTTCGTGCCGTCCTGGGCCTGCCACTCCCGCCACGAGAGCCGGCCGTCCACGCCGATCCGCCGCCCCTTGGTGAGGTAGTCGGCGGCGGTCTGGGCCTGGCGCCCGAACACCGTCACGTCGAAGTAGTTGCTCTTGTCGCCCCAGTTGCCGGACTCGTCCCGCGAGCGGGAAGAGACGGCGAGGCGGATCGAGCAGATGGGGTCACCCCCGCCGGTGTGGCGCAGCTCCGGGTCGCGGGTCAGGCGCCCCACCAGGGTGACGCGGTTCAGGTCGGCGGGCACGGCGCGTCAGGTCAGCGCGGGGGACGGCGGCCGCCACGGCCACCGGGACGGCCGCCGCGCTGCGGACGGTCCTCGCGCTCCGGGTGGGTGTCGACGGGCGCGGGCGCGCCGCCGGCCTTGGCCCGCTCCGCGTCGGCGCGGTTGAGCCGGATGAAGAGCGCCCGGAGCACCACGCCCTTGTTGATCGAGAGCACGCGCTCGATCTCGGGGAGGGACGACGGCTCGCCGGTGCACGTGATGATCACGTAGCGGCCGTCGGGCCGCTTCTCCATCGGGAAGGTGATCTTCCGCCGGCCCCAGTCGTTGACGTGGTCGATCGTGCCGCCGCCGTCGCGCACGAGCTGCTGGACGCGCTCCAGGATCTCCTGCTGCTGCTCCTCATCCGCGTCGGGGTTGAGGATGATCATGATCTCGTACGGGCTGATCCTGGACCTCCGGAGGGTTGCGACACGCGGGCGCTGACGGGCGACCGGCGCCCGGCAGGCGGGGCAGTATAGCAGCGGCCGACGCGCCGATAGGATGCCTCCGAGGCCCCCCGAGGCGAGGTGTATCGATGGCGCGATGGACGATGTGGGCCGCGTCGGCGTTCGGCGCGGCGGCGGCCGGCGCGGGGCTCGCGGTGGCCCGCCGGCGGCGCCCCGCCACGACCGGTGGACCGGGCGACATGCCCACCGCGCCGCCTCCGCCGGGCGTCCCGTCCGAGGCGGAGGTGCCGCCGCACGCGCCCGCCGAGGACGACCCGCAGGCCGCGCTCGACGCCGCCCGCGACCGCCTGCGCAGCCGCGCCGACGCGCTGCGTCAGGAGATCGAGGGCGCGGGCCCCGGGACGCCGGGAGGCGGGTGAGCCTCACCGCCGGCGCCGTCGCCCTCGCCGTGCTCGCGGCGGGGGCCGCCCAGCAGCCGCCGCCGCCCGCGCCCGCAGCGGCGCCGGTCGTGCGCTTCTCCGTCAAGGGCGACTGGGGGTGGGGCGGCCCGGAGCAGGCGGCCGTGACGCGGCGGATGTGCGGCGAGTACCGGCGCGCGCCGTTCCGGTTCGTGCTGACGACCGGCGACAACTTCTACCGGCCGGACGGCGTCGCGACGACGACCAACTTCACACGCCCCGAGCGGTGCCTCGCCGCGCTCGGCGTCCGGTACCACGCGGCGTGGGGCAACCACGACGTTGCCGGCTCCGGCACCGCGGAGGCCCTCCGCTCGCCGCGGCGGTGGTACGCCGTCACGGCCGGCCCGGTGCGGCTGCTGGTGCTCGACGGCAACGACCCCGCCGACCCGGCGCAGCTCGCGTTCATCCGGCGGCAGCTCACCGCCGCCCGGGAGCCGGTGCGGATCGTCGCCCTGCACCAGCCGCTCCACACCGCGGGGATCCACCCGCCGTCCGAGGCGGCGCTCCGGCTGTGGGAGCCCCTGTTCCGGCGCGGCCGCGTCACCTTGGTGCTCCAAGGCCACAACCACGCCTACGAGCGGTTCCGGATCGGGGCGATCACCTACATCACCACCGGGGGCGGCGGCGCGCCGATCTACCCGTGCGTCCGCTTCGCCGTGGGCCTCGAGCGCTGCCTCCCGGCGTACCACTTCCTGCTGGTCACGGCCACGAGCACGCGCGTGGTGGTGCGGGCCGTCTCGCCGCGGGGCGCGACGCTCGACCGCGTGGTGATCGCCGCCCGCCCGCCGGCGCCCGCGCCGGCGTCGCGCTCGGCCTAGGCGCCCGCGGGGCGGGGGCCGCGCCCGGCGACCGCCGCGGCCCAGGCCGTGGCGACACGGACGGTGAGCTGGCTCATCGCGGCGACGACCTCGCGCCGCTGGGCCTCGGACAGCAGCGGCGGCGGGCCCGCCAGCGCGCGGTCGATCGCGCGCTCCAGGGCCAGGCTGCCGCCCAGGGTGACCTCGGCCGACGACCCGGCCAGGCCGTGGCCGCGGCCGTAGGTCTCGGCGCGCTCGAGCGCGTCGGCCAGGCTGCCGGTCTGGAAGGCGTCGGCGAGGGCGTCCACCCAGGCGCGGACCACGCCGCGCCGCTCGGGCGGGGGCAGCCGCCGGTACGCGGCCTCGGCCGGGCCCTCCACGAGCGCCTCCACCTGGTCCGAGACGCGGTCGGCGCAGCCGCGGAGCGCCTCGGCCAGCATCGGGGCCACCGGGATCTGGACGGGGCCCTGCCGCGCCGGACGGGGCGTGCGGGCGGGCTGGCGGGCGAGCCACTGGCGGAGCGCCTCGGGGTCGAAGCGGCGGTGCCCGCCGGCCGTGCGGACGTGGGGGACGCGCCCTTCGCTGGCCCACAGCCGCAGGGTGCTCGGGCTCACGCCGAGCGCGCGCGCCGCGGCGGAGACCGAGAGCCACGGCCCTTCGGAGCGGCGGGTCCGGCCGCCGCCGATGCGCGTCACGCTTGCCTCGGACCCCACGTCACTCGAGCGTGGACCGGAGCCGGCACCGGACGCCGTCGGCGTACCCGGCCGCGACCCGGACGGCCATCCGGTCCAGCGAGCGCTCGACGGCGCGCTGCTCGGCGGGCCGGGCCGCGAAGATCGGACCGAGCACCCGGTCGACCGCGCGGCGCAGCGCCAGCGCCTCCGTGACCGGGGCGTCGCCCGGCTGCCCGGAGGCGCCGTGGCGGAAGCCCTCCCACTCCGCGTCGCGGTAGGCGCCGGCGAGGTCGCCGGAGTCGAGGGCGCCGGCGAGCGCCTCGAGGGCACCGAGCACGCGGGTCTGGCGCGCGGCGGACGGGCGGCTCGCGCCGCTCGGGCGGGTCCGCGCCAGCTCCTCCTCGAACGCGGCCAGGACCTCGTCGCCCGAGTCGGCCAGCGCGCGGGCGGTGTCGGGCATCGCCTCCACCCGGGTCGGCACGAGCTCCTGGAGCCGCTGCTGCGGCGCGGGCGGGGCGCCCCCGCGCTCGGACAGCCAGCGCACCAGCTCGTCGAGTTCGAAGCGGCGGTGGCCGCCGGGCGTGCGCACGTGCGGGACCCGCCCGGCGGCGGCCCACGCGCGCAGCGACGAGGAGCTCACGCCCAGCAGGCGCGCCGCGGCGGAGACGGTGAGGAGGCGCGGCTCGGTCGCCGTCTTCGGCGCCGGAGCGGCCGTCCGCTCGTCCAGTCGGGCTCCCCCCGCGGTGGCCAACTCAGCCCCTCCGGGCCGCCGGGGCGCGGTGTGCTCCGAGGTGTGACGCGGGGGTGTCATCACGGCGGCGTACCGGCCCTGTCATGCGCGGATCATGGCGTCTGTCTCACGGGCTGCAACCTCTACGATCGGTAAGGGAGGTCCAGAACCTGAGTAAAGCTCCGGATCCCTACGTGCCCTCTGACAAAAATCTCACACGATGATGATTCCGGCGAAATGCGGTCACAGCTCGCTCTCAGCTTCGCCGGAGCCTCCCGTCGTCCTGCGCTCGGCCTCCGCAGCAGCCCGCTCCAGGCGCACGCGCTTGCGCTCCTTGAGGGCCACGAAGCCGCCCACGACGGCGGTCACCGCGAACGCCACGATGAACGCCACCCACAGCTGGTCGGCGAACGCCTTCCCGGCGAAGTAGCCGAGCAGCGCGGCCTGGGTCGACCAGATGATCGCCCCGATCGCGTCGAAGATGAAGAAGCGCGGATAGCTCATCTGGCCGGCGCCGCACGACAGGTTGATCGCGATCCGGATGCCGGGGAGGAAGCGCCCCACCACCACGAGCGCCGGGCCCTGGCGCTCCACCATGCGCTCGGCGGCGTCCAGGCGCTCCTGCCCGGCGAACCGGGTCACGGTCCGCTTGATCCAGCCCCCGCCCGCCCGGCCGATCCAGTAGGCGGTGGAGTCGCCGAGCATCGCGCCGGCGGCGCCCGCGAGGATCACCAGGAAGATGTTCAGCGTCCCGTTCGCGGCGAGGACCGCGGCGGCGACGATCGCCGTCTCGCCGGGGAGCGCGGGGAACACCCCGTCGCCGGCGACGACGAGCAGGACCGCCCAGTAGCCGTAGTCGGCGGCGCTCTCGGCGATGTCCGCGAACGACTGGACGATGGAGCCGGCGCCCGAGAGCGCGGCGAGGAGCGGCGTCACGGCGCCGGCCGGCGCGTGCGGGCGCGGTGCGGCACGGGGGGATGATGACAGTGCGCGCCGGGGGTCGCGACCGCCCCCGCCGCTACCATTGGCCGCATGGGGCGCATCGCCGAATCGGCGCTCGGTCTGCTCGCCGCCGGACCGCGGTCGGCCGAGTCGCTGGGCGAGGCGCTCCGGGCCGCCGGGGTCACCCGGGCCCGCGAGCCGGCTGCCGCCGTCCGCCGCGCCCTGGCCGGTGACGGGCGGGTGCTGCGCCTCTCCGACGGCCGCCTGGCCGCCCTCGCGCAGGCGCTCCGCGGCGTCGCCCTGACCGCCCGGGTCGGCGAGGCCGACCTCGCCGCCGGCGAGCTGCCCGTGCAGCCCGACCTGGCGCCGCTCGACCTGATCGGCCTCGGACCCGCGCTGCCGCTGCCCGAGGGCGTCGCCCCGGGGGACCTGCTGGTGGTGCGGATCGTCGACGCGGGCGAGGAGCCGCGCCTCGAGGTCGCCGCCGCGCCGCCGCGCCCGGCCCGCCCCGGCGACGAGGCGGCGCTCGCCGCGGCCGCCGCGGCCTCCGGGGCCCCGCCCCGCCCGCCCATCGCGCACCTGGCGACCCTCGTCGCCGGCGTGGCCGCGGCCGACCCCGCCGCGCTCCGGACCCCGGGCCGCCCGCTGTCCGAGGCGCTCGCGGCGGCCGGCTGGGACACCCACCTGGGATGGGTCGGGCGCCCCGGGACGGCGTGGGACGACCTGACCGAGGCGGAGGTCGACGCGCTCGAGGCCGAGGTGGCCGACCTGCTCGCCGCCGAGCAGGTACTCGAGGCCGTCGCCGCCCAGCGCCGCCTGCTGGCGGTGCTGCGCCGCCACGTCCCCGACCGCGTCCCGCGCGGCCGCCGCGCGCTGGCGCGGATCCTGGCGCGCGCCGGCCACGGCGCCCAGGCGCTCGAGGTGCTGCACCCCGGGATCGCGGCGAACGACGCCGAGGACCTCTACGAGGCGGCCGTCATCGCCCGCCGGACCGGCGACGAGGTCAGCGCCCGCCGCTGGGCCGCCACCGGCGCGGCGCACGCCGACGCCGACGGCCGGTCCGAGGTGGGCCTCTGCCTCGCCGACCTGGCCCACGACCTCGACGCGCAGGCGGCGTTCCTGCGCGGCCGGCTCCTGGTGGCCGGTGAGGACGAGGACCCGCCGCGCCCCGCCGACGCCGACCGGGTGGCGCGTGCCCTCGCCGGCCTCAGCCGCTCGTACCTGGTCGAGGCGCTGGTGGAGGAGCTCGCGTCCGAGCGCGGCGCCGACGAGCTCGGCGCGCTCGTCGCCCTGCTGGGCGAGGCGGGCGAGGAGGGCCGCCAGGCGTGCCTCGCGATGTCGGCGATCCTGCCGCCCAGCCTGGCCGCCGCGGCCCGCGACGCCGCCGGGCCCGGGACCCGCCCCGCGTCGCCCGCCGTCGGCGGGCTGCTCGGCGCGCGCCCCGCGGCCGCATGGGCGACGTCGCCGATCGACGCGCCCGACCAGCAGCAGGTGATCGTGACGGTCGCGAAGGAGGAGGGGCGCGTCTCGCCGCTCGTCGTCCTCGTCGACCTGTACGACCTCGGCGGGGCGGTGAAGGACGCGTTCTTCCTCCCCGACATGTGCGAGCCGCGGATGCGCCGCGAGCTGCTGGCCCCCATGGAGTCGATGGGTCTGCCCGCGAGCCCGGTGGACCTGCACGAGGCCATCGAGCTGGTCGGCGCCGCGCTCGAGCGCACCGCCCACGTCGGGTGGCGCATCCCCTCGCTGCGCCACCAGCCGGTGCTCGACCGGATCGAGCGCTGGCTCATGCGCCCGCAGCGCGGCGGGCGCCACCCGGTCACCGGGGGCTGACCCCCGGCCGGGCTACGCCGCCCGGCGCTCCTCGTCGGCGTGGGCGGGGGCCTCAGCGACGGGACGCACCCGCGGGGCGGGGACCGGGCGGGGCGTCTGCGACCGTCGCGGCTCGCGGATGGCGCCGCCCAGCAGGCCCAGGAGCAGGGGCGCGGCGCCGGCGGCGGCGACCAGCGCGCCGAAGTCGGAGCCGGCCTGCAGGGCGAGCGCGGCCATCGCGATGAGCCCGAGCCCGCCGACCGCCCGCATCAGCAGCAGCGCCGACCGCTCGGCCCGTCCCGGCCGCCCCACGTCCCACGCGCTCAGCGCCAGCAGCGCCGCGAGCGCGAGGCCCACCATCCACCACTCCATCCGGCCTCCCTTTCGCGCTGCCCGTCTTCACGGCGGCGGCGCGAACCCCTCCCGGATGCGGCGGATCCTGCAACGGCACGGTGTCCGTCCTCTGTGCGATAATGAGCGGCATGCCTGACCTTCCCGCTCCTCTCGTCGAGTCCCTGAAGACGCTGGATCCCGAGATCGCCCAGCGCCTCACCGACGCCCTGGTGCCCGTGGCCGGCGAACTCGGACCTCGTGAGGAGGCCGTCCTCGAGCGGCTCGTGAAGGGCATCGCCGACGGCGCGCCCGCCGCCGAGCTGAACGCCTTCGTGCGCCTCCTGCCGGTGACCGTGAGCCGGGCGGTCCAGCCGGCGATCGAGCCCGTCACCGCCTAGGGCCTCCTGCCGCAGTCCGGCCCGCCCGTGGGGCCGCTCGTCGTCATCGGCGGGAACGCCGCCGGGATGTCCGCGGCCGCCGAGGCGCGCCGCACCGAACGCGCCCTGCCGATCACGGTGCTCGAGTCGGGGCCCGACGCGTCGTACTCGGCGTGCGGCATCCCGTACGTCATCTCCGGCGAGGTGGCGGCGCTCGGAGCGCTGGTCACGGCGCCGCCCGAGGAGTTCCGGCGGGCGCGGGACATCGACGTCCGGACCGGCGCCGAGGTGACCGGCATCGACCCCGCGGCGCGGCGGGTGATGCTCGCGGGCGGGGACGAGGTCCCCTACGGCGCCCTCGTCGTCGCGACCGGGGCACGCCCCGTCCGCCCGCCGATCCCGGGGGCCCATCGCCCCGGCGTCCACGTCCTGCGCGACCTGCGGTCGGCGCGCGCCCTGGAGGCGGCGCTCGCGCCGCACGTGCGGCCGCGGGCGGTGCTGGTGGGCAGCGGCCCGATCGGGCTGGAGACCGCCGAGGCGCTCCTGGCCCGAGGCGCCCACGTGACGATCGTGGAGATCGCGCCCCAGGTGCTCCCCGCCCTGTCGCCGGTGGCGGCCGCGCCCGTCGCCGCCGCGCTCGCGCAGGCCGGCGTGCGCGTCCGCACCGGGGCGACGGTGGCCGAGATCGCCGGGGACGCCGACGGGCTCGTCGTGGTGGTCGACGGCGACCCGGTGCCCGCCGACCTGGTGGTGCTCGGGACGGGCGTCGCCCCCGAGACGCGGCTCGCCGCCGCGGCGGGCTGCGCGCTCGGCGATCGCGACGCGATCGCGGTGGACCGGCGCGGGCGCACCAGCGTCCCCGGGATCTGGGCGGCCGGCGACTGCGCGGTGGCGCACCACCAGGTGCTCGACCGCCCGGTGTGGATGCCCCTCGCGACGATCGCGAACGCCCAGGGGCGGGTCGCGGGCCGCGACGCCGCCGGCGGCGAGGCCCGCTACGCCGGGGCGATCGGCTCGTGGGTGTCGCGGTTCCGGGACGTCGCGTTCGGCAGCGCCGGGCTCGACGAGGCGGCGGCCGCCGCCGCCGGGTTCACGCCGCGGGCGATCGCCCGCGAGGGCCGTGACCGCTCCGGCTACATGCCCGGCGTCCTCCGGGTGCTGGTGCGCCTGGTGTGGGACGAGCCCACCGGGCGCCTGCTGGGCGCGCAGATGGCGGGCGAGGCGGCCGTGGCCCCGCGGCTGCACACGGCCGCCGCGGCGATCGGCGCGAGCATGACGATCCGGGCGCTCGCCGAGTCGGACTTCGCCTACGCGCCGCCGGTCGCGGCGCTCCGCGACCCGCTGGAGCTGGCGGCCGCCGCGGCCATCGGCGACGCTCGCTGAGACCGCGCCCATGATCGGCGGTCGCGGCTCGGGCGTGCGCTAGCGTGGCCCGCGTGCGCCCGCTCCGGTCCCCACGACGCGTCCTTGCCCTGGTCGCGGGCGCGGCGGCCGCGCTGACGCTCGCCGCCTGCGGGGGCGGCGGCGCGGGCGAGGCGGACGCGGACACGGCGACGGCCGGCGACACGGCCGCGGCGCCGGCGCAGGAGGCCGCGACCGCCGGCGTGCGGCTGGCGCGCGTGCGCGGCGGGCTCGGCGACGCGCTGTTCATCACCGGCGCGCCGGGCCAGCCCGGCCGCCTGTTCGTCGTGCAGCAGAGCGGTCAGATCCGGATCCTCCAGAACGGGAAGCTGGTGGGCCGGCCGTTCCTGGACGTGTCGCGCCTGATCACCTCGGGCGGCGAGCAGGGGTTGCTGGGGCTCGCGTTCCACCCGGACTACGCCCGCAACGGGCGCTTCTACGTCGACTACACCAACCGGTCGGGCGACACCCGCGTGGTGGAGTACCGCCGCGCGAGCGCCACGCGCGCCAACCCGTCCAGCGCGCGCGTGCTGCTGGGGGTGGACCAGCCGTTCGCCAACCACAACGGCGGCGCCCTCGCGTTCGGCCCCGACCGGATGCTCTACGTCGGCCTCGGCGACGGCGGCAGCGGGGACGACCCGCAGAACAATGCCCAGAACACGAACTCCCTGCTCGGCAAGCTGCTGCGCATCGACGTGGACAGCCGCAGCGGCGGGCGCCCGTACGACATCCCGGCCGGGAACCCGTTCGCGGACGGCGGCGGCCGGCCGGAGATCTACGCGTACGGCCTGCGCAACCCGTGGCGCTTCTCGTTCGACCGCGCCCGCGGCGACCTGTGGATCGGCGACGTCGGCCAGGGCTCCATCGAGGAGATCGACTACCTGGCGCGCGACACGGGCGCCGGGACCAACTTCGGGTGGCGCGCCTTCGAGGGCCGCTCCGTCCACATCGGCGGCGCCCAGGCCCTCGAGGGGCCATCGCGGGAGACGCCGCCGGTCGCCCAGTACACCCACGCGCAGGGCTGCTCGGTCACCGGCGGCTACGTCTACCGCGGCTCCCGGGTGCCCGCGCTGCGCGGCCGGTACGTCTACTCCGACTTCTGCTCCGGTACCGTCTGGAGCATGCGTGCCGGACCGAACCCCGGCGACGTGCGCCGCGAGACCGGGCTCGGCGCCCGGCTCTCCAGCGTCACGTCGTTCGGCGAGAGCCTCAACGGCGACCTGTACGTGATCGCCGGCGGCTCGCTCTACCGCTTCAACCGGGGGTAGGGCCATGTCCGAGGTCCGGCCGTCGACCGGATGGGGGGTCGTCCACCTCCTCCTGCGCGCCCTGCCCGGCGCGGGCGACCCCGACGAGGCGCTCGCCGCGATCGCCGCGTTCCGCGCCGAGGAGCCCCAGCAGGTCATCGCGTTCTCCGTGCTCGGCGGCGGCGCCGACGTGGGCTTCATGCTGCTCGGGCCCGACCTCGACGCGCTCGACGTCCTGACCAAGCGGATCCTCCAGGGGCCGTTCGACGTGGCGTACTCGTTCGTCTCGCTGACGGAGCTCAGCGAGTACACGTCCACCGAGGCCGACGAGCGGGCACGGCTCGAGGCGGCCGGCGAGGCGGACGTGGAGGCGAAGCTCGCCGAGTGGTCCACGCGGATGGCGGCGTATCACGACGCGCGCCTGCACCCGCGGCTGCCGGAGAAGGCGATGATCGCCTTCTACCCGATGAGCAAGCGCCGGCAGGGCGACGACAACTGGTACGCGCTGCCGTTCGAGGCCCGCAGGGAGCTGATGCTCGGCCACGCCCGGGTGGGCCGCACCTACGCGGGCCGCGTGCTCCAGCTGATCACCGGCGCGACGGGGCTGGACGACTGGGAGTGGGGCGTGACCCTGCTCGCGGACGACCCCGCGGTGATCAAGGACATCGTCTACGAGATGCGCTTCGACGAGGTCAGCGCCCGCTACGGCGAGTTCGGGCCGTTCTTCGTCGGCCTGGTGATGGACCCGGAGGCCGCGCTCGCGCGCGCCGGCGTCCTCGACCGGGAGGACTGAGGTGGCGGCCGGCGCACCGGCCATCAGCGTCCGCGGCGCGGTCAAGCGCTTCGGCGCGATCACGGCCGTCGACGGCCTGGACCTGGAGGTGCCCTCGGGCGCCTGCGTCGGCCTGCTCGGGCCCAACGGCGCCGGCAAGTCGACGCTCATGAAGCTGCTGACCGCGCAGGCGATCGCCGACGAGGGCGAGCTCGAGATCCTGGGGCACCGGCTGCCGGGCGACTCGAAGCAGGCGCGCGCCCACATCGGCGTGGTGCCCCAGCTCGACAACCTGGACACGACGCTGACGGTGGAGCAGAACCTCATCGTCTTCACCCACCTGTACCGGATCCCCCGGCGCGATCGGCACGACGCGGTCGACCGGGCGCTGGCGATCGCGAACCTCACCGACCGGCGCACCGCGAAGGTCGACCACCTGTCGGGCGGGATGCGCCGCCGCCTGCTGATCGCGCGGGCACTGGTGCACCGGCCGCGGCTGGTGCTGCTGGACGAGCCCACCGTGGGCCTCGACCCGCAGGTGCGCCAGGAGCTGTGGTCTCTCATCGACGGGCTGCGGATCGAGGGCGTGTCGATCCTGATGTCGACGCACTACATCGAGGAGGCCGAGCGCCTCTGCGACACGGTCACGATCGTGTCGAAGGGGAAGGCGGTGGCGGTCGGGGCGCCGCAGGTGCTCATCCAGGAGCACACCGGCGTGACCGCGCTGGAGGTGTACGGGCCGCCGGCACGCCTGGGCGAGGTGGAGTCGCAGGCCGCGCTGGCCGGGATCAGCAGCCGGCGGACCGGCACGTCGATCGCCCTGCTCAACCTGGACCGCGCGAACGGCCATGAGCTGCCCCAGGGCGAGCGCCGCCCCGCGAACCTGGAGGACGTGTTCGTGCTCCTCACCGGCCAGGAGATCGCGTGACCACCGCCGCGCCCCCCGTCAAGCGGCTGCGCCGGCTCGAGTGGCCCGCCCTCGCGGGCGTGCTGGTGCGCGAGGTCATCAACTTCTCGTCCTACTGGCGCTCCACCACGTTCAGCTCGACGGTGGAGCCGACCATCTACCTGCTGGCGTTCGGCTTCGGCTTCGGGTCGCTGGTGTCGGAGGTGGGCGGCTACCCCTACGTGGAGTTCGTGGGGACGGGGACGGTCGCGACCGCGGTGCTGTTCTCGTCCGCGTTCCCCGCGATGTTCGGGACCCTCGTCAAACGGCAGTACCAGCGCACCTACGACGCGATCTTGGCGGCGCCGGTCGACACCGAGGAGCTGGTGACCGCGGAGATGCTGTGGATCGCGCTGCGGGCGGGGACCTACGGCTGCGTGCCGATGATCGTCTCGATGTTCTTCGGGCTCGACCCGAGCTGGGGGATGCTGGCGGTCCCGTTCATCGGCATGGTCGCCGGGTTCGGCTGGGCCGGGTTCGGCAACGTTCGTGTCGTCGCGGATGGACACGTTCGAGAACTTCTCGTACATCATCAGCGCCGTGCTCACGCCGCTGTTCCTGGTGGCGGGCACGTTCTTCCCGATCGACGAGCTCCCCGAGTGGGCCCAGGTGCTGGCCTGGTTCAACCCGCTCTACAGCAGATGTGTATAAGAGACAGGCTCACGCCGCTGTTCCTGGTGGCGGGCACGTTCTTCCCGATCGACGAGCTCCCCGAGTGGGCCCAGGTGCTGGCCTGGTTCAACCCGCTCTACAGCCTGGTGGAGCTGGTGCGGGCGGCGGTGTTCGGGTGGCAGGGCCCGGTCGACGTCGCGCACGCCGCCATCCTGATCGGCTTCGGGCTCCTCACCTGGCGGCTCGCCGTGTGGGGCATGACCCGGAAGCTGATCCTCTAGGAGGCCGCCCGGCCCTCGACGGCGTCGCGCAGGCGCTCGAGGCGCCGGTCCCAGGCGGCGGCGACGCCGCCGATCCAGTCGTTGGCGGGGGCGATCGCGCCGGGCCGCAGGCGGTAGCGGACCTCCCGCCCCGGCGAGGGGGCGCGCTCCACCAGCCCCGCCTCGTCCAGCGCTGCCAGGTGCTTCGCCACCGCCTGGCGGGTGATCGGCAGCGTCTCCGTCAGCGCCGGCACCGACGTGGAGCCGTCGCGCAGCAGCGTCTCGACCACGTGGCGGCGCGTGGGGTCGGCGAGGGCGGCGAGGACCGGGCCGATGCGGTCGGTCACGCCGGGACGAGCGCGCACGCGCGCGCCAGGCGCGCCAGCGGGACGGACGGGGCCCGCTCCGTCACCACCACCCGGGTGCCCGTCTCGACCGGGACCACCAGGAACTCCACCCGCGTCGGCGGCTCGTCGCCGCGCCACCACCACCACACGAGCCGGCTCGGGGCCTCCTCCGACTCGACCACGATCTCGCGGTCCGGGTCGTCCTCCAGCCAGCGCTCGCGGCCCTCGTCGGTGGTCAGGGCCTCCCACACCTCGTCCGGCTCGGCCGCGATGTCGATCCGGCGCGTCGTCTCGGTCCCCGTGTCCACCGCCGCCTCCTTTGACAACCGATTGGTTGCACTCTACCGTGGCGGCAGTTCGACAACCAAATGGTTGTCATCATGCCGACGAGCGAGGGGTGCGCGATGCCGATGGTCCCGATGGTGGTGGAGCAGACGTCGCGCGGTGAGCGCTCGTTCGACATCTACTCGCGGCTGCTGAACGAGCGCATCGTCTTCCTCGGCACGCCGGTGGACGACCAGATCGCGAACCTGATCGTGGCCCAACTCCTGCACCTGGAGAGCGAGGATCCGGAGAAGGACATCTCGCTGTACATCAACTCGCCGGGGGGCCAGGTGTACGCCGGCCTGGCGATCTACGACACGATGCAGTTCATCCGCCCGGACGTCGCCACGATCTGCTTCGGGGTGGCGATGAGCATGGGGTCGCTGCTCCTGGCGGGCGGCGCGCCGGGCAAGCGGATGTCGCTGCCGAACGGGCGCATCCTGATCCACCAGCCGAGCGGCGGGTTCCAGGGGCAGGCGTCGGACATCGAGATCCACGCCCGCGAGACCATCGAGCTGCGGCAGCGGGTCGACGAGATCTACGCCCGCCACAGCGGCCAGACGGTGCAGCGCGTGCACGACGACATGGACCGCGACCGCTACATGACCGCCGACCAGGCCCTCGAGTACGGCCTGGTCGACCGGGTGATCTCGTCCCACGAGCTGACCCGCATGCGCCCGGGCTTCGCGGCGCGGAACGGGGACGACGTATCGTCCGAGGGGTGAGGCCGGAGGTCGCCGTCGAGGCCGGGCCCGGCGCGCCGCCGCGCCGCCGCGAGGCGCTGGCCCCGCTGCTGGCCGCCCCCTTCGGCATCGCCGGCCCGCTGGTGGTGTGGCCGGCGCTGGTGCTGCACCTGGCGCTGCCGGTCATGGCCGCGGGGC
>BFBZ01000018.1_pt87 | contig 40407 bp, 38 predicted proteins | sample 1888401 | NCBI WGS metagenome assembly BFBZ01 (sample SAMD00112614, study PRJDB3348) | symbiont metagenome | host: Chara braunii | reverse complement strand
ASKACGGTCAGGGCGATTACGGCCTGGCAGGGAGTAATCGCCGGAGTAATCGGGCGCTCCTCCGCGTTCTGCTCCGACATGATCGTCTTCTCTGCTTGATATTTCCGGCTGCTCACGAGCGGTCTACAACGTGGCATTGGTCGGGCTTTCGTCATGATGTCGGTGTGATAACATCTGGTGGTCAATCCAGTAGTTCGTGCTCAGCCCCGCCATCCAAATGGGCGCACATGTCGTCGTCAGGATCGCGGGGCAACACAGCCACGGTAGCGCGCTCGACGTCTCAATCGAGCTGTCGTCGCCGGCAAGATAACGTACTCGCCGCATCCGCTTCGATCCACCAAACGCCTCTCCGCCGACCGGCGGAAACTCAGCCAATCTTCTGTCGTCGCACTGTCTGTCAGACGGCGCTCGCCAGAGCGCTAACATTGCGGCGGCGAGCGCCGTCGGGTTGCTAAGACTCGGTTCGGTTGCACTTCCATCTTCTGCGGACCGGAACACAGATCCATCGATCCACATGCGATGCATGACCACCGCCAGCTTACGCGCAACGGCCACCAACGCGCGTTTGTGACCACGTTTGGCTGCGATCCAAACACCCCAGGCCTTGATGCCGTACCATTTCTTGGAGCGCACCAGCATCGCGTTCTCCGTCTCGAAGAGAAGGTACGTACCACGCCGTCGCACTCCGAAATATGCCCTTCAACGCCGATAGATGTGCTCGTCTGGATACGTCGGGAAGTCAGTCCGAAATGCGCGCCAACGGCGTTCGATTTGCTAAACCTATGCGGACTACGATGGCCGCCCTTGACGGTCAGTGCCGTCACTGGATCGACGCCAGGAATGGCGCAACAACGTCGGCAGAGTTCGTCCCGGCCGACCATTTGCACCAGCAAATCATGCAACTTCTTGTACTCCGTCCACAGCGCCTCCCACGTCCTCCACCTGCAGTCCGTTACGCTGTTTTTAAGCCGGTGACACGCACCAGCTGGCGCACCGCAGGCTAAGTCGGAGCACCGTTGCCTGGTGCCGTCCACGTCGTTCTCCGGGCACGAGACCATCGACGGCAGAAATGTACCTACGTGTATCGCAACAGGTGAGGAACGGCCCCTCGTCGTGCTCGCCGCCCGTTGGCCGAACTGAACCAGCGTGCGGAAAGCGAATGAAGCCCAAGGCGTCGCGGACCTTTTCGGATTCCTCTCCTGCGACCCGAATGTCGAGGTAAGCTCCGTGCATCCGAGGGCGATGCCGGTGATCCTGATCGAGAGAGTCCGACCTATGTTTGGATTGCCGCTGGGACGAAGCCAAGGCGCGGTGCCGCGGCCGCTACCGGACGGCACTCTTTTGTTGGTCACACGCGCCTAGGAGGAAGACGGGGCGCCGAGACCTAACTTGCGAAGAGCGCGCCGTACCACGAACACGGGCATCGCTCATGATTTCCGCAGCCAGCTCATCAAGGCCGACACGTAGATCGCAAAATCGCGACCTTCAGTCGGTCCGCCCTGGTGAATGATGCCGACGACCGCATCATCCGCGTCGATAACCGGGCCGCCGGACATGCCTTGCGACAGCTTTTGCGTCACCTCGATCATTTGAACGGCACTCTTCACCGGTAGCGAGGTGACAGTGCCATGACGTACGTTGAACTTATCCCCGGGACCGAATGCGGGGTAGCCGATCGCCACCACGTTGTCGCCGGCCTTCAGGCCTCGCGCCGACGCCTCGAGTTCGTAGAATTCGATGGCTGCTATATCGTGCCTGAGAATCGCCAAATCACGGTGCGCATCGTACTTCGAGATGATCACTTTGAATTGTTGGCCGGTTTGCTCGGATGGTACAATCGATGTTCGTCGCGCCCTCGACGCAATGCCACGCCGTGACGAGCCCTACGGACTTCAGAAAAAAGGCGGTACCTTGGATGAGACCTTCGGTCTTACCGTCGCCCGTGTGCTCCACCAACCATACGGCGCGATCTCTCACCTCCGTCGCGGTGGGTTCGATTTCCAGCATTAGTTCGGGAAACAGCTTGTTGAACCGCAGCGCGAGGCCGCGAAAGACAGGATCAGACGCCTCCTTTACTTGGCCGACCACGAAATGCGCCCACGAACATGCGATGCGAAGCCTGATTCCCGTCCGTACTTCTCCTTGAGAACGGCCTGTGCGGTTGCGGTCCCTTGCCTCTCGACCGCGAATAGCGCCGAGCGGATATTCCGGACGAATCGTCTATCCACGTTCACTAGCTCGTTTATTTTGAGACCGGTCACCATCCGGCGCGAGTGCTTGTCGGCGTAGTAAGCCTTCTCGGGGTTGATCGTGAATCCGTTGCCCTTGAACGCCAATTGCAATCTCGCCTTGAGCAGGTCCGGCGAGAAGTTTCCCGCCGGAGGCAGGGGCCCCTCGAACAGCGACGTCAGCGGTTGATATCTCGAGAACGTGATGTCATCGGCGTATCTCGTATAGATGCAATGCCCCTCCTTTGCGATCGCCTGGAGTTCCTTGTCCATGCGGAAGCAGATCATGTTCGAGATGACCGGGCTGCTCGGGGCGCCCTGCGGCAAACCGCTGTCATTGCAGCAAATGCGAGCCAGGATCTGTGCAACGCAATCGTCGATCCCCAACGCCTCGAAAAGACCGCAGACGCGACGCTCCGTGACCTTGCCCCTCGGGCTTAATCCAGTTTGAAGTTCGTTCTGGCCCCCAGTGAGGACCAGAGCATGAAGCGCAGCCGCTTTACGGAAGAGCAGATCATCGGGATTTTGAAGGAGCACGAGGCCGGCGTTCCGGTCGCCGATCTGTGCCGCAAGCATGGCGTGAGCGACGCCAGCATYTACAAGTGGAAGGCCAAGTTCGGCGGAATGGACGTCTCGGAGGCCAAGCGGCGGAAGACGCTGGAGGACGAGAACACGCGGCTCAAGCGGCTGCTGGCGGACGCCATGCTGGACAATGCCGCGCTGAAGGATCTCCTGGGAAAGAAGTGGTAACGCCCGCGGCCAAGCGGAAAGCTGTCGCGCATCTCGTGGACGTTCACGGGATGAGCGAACGGCGGGCGTGTAAAGCCATCGGCTGTTGCCGCATGACGGTCAGATATCAGACGAGCCGGGCCGATGATGCAGGGTTGCGGGAACGCATGAGGGCGACCGCCCATGAGCGCCGCCGCTTCGGCTACCGTCGCTTGCACGTCCTGCTCAAGCGAGAGGGCTACCTGGTCAATCACAAGAAGCTGTTCCGGCTGTACCGGGAGGAACGGCTCACGGTGCGCCGTAGAGGTGGCCGCAAGCGGGCCCTCGGCACACGAGCGCCGATGAAGGTGCCGCTGTTCGCGAATGATCGCTGGTCGCTCGACTTCGTGTCGGATCAGATGACCGATGGCCGGCGCTTCCGCATCCTGACCGTGGTCGACGACTGCACCCGCGAGTGCCTGGCGCTGGTGGCCGACACCTCACTCTCGGGCGCCCGGGTCGCTCGAGAGCTGGACCGGCTGGTCGCCGAGCGCGGCAAGCCCAAGATGGTGGTGAGCGACAACGGCAGCGAGCTCACTAGCAATGCCATCCTGACATGGGCCGATCAGAGTCGCATCGCCTGGCACTACATCGCGCCGGGGAAACCCATGCAGAACGCCTTCATCGAGAGCTTCAACGGCCGCCTGCGGGATGAAATGCTGAACGAGACGCTGTTCACCTCGCTCGGCCAGGCCCGCGTTGCGCTCCGATGCTGGCAGGCCGACTATAACGACGTTCGACCGCACTCCCAGCTCGGATGGAAGACGCCATCCGAGTTCGCGGCCACCTGCAATCCGCGTCGGGATCTGGCGCTGCGCTATGCCGAGAGCTCCGCGCCAGCTCCCGCCGCTACGACCGCCCATATGGGCACATCCAACCGCCCGAACGAACTCAGACCTGGATAAAACTTGGGGGCAAGGTCAGTTCGACCTTACCGACCGTCCGTGGACGTAACCGTGCACCGTGCGTCTTGGCCGAGCGACGAGGCTATGTTCCGCTGAAGCATCTTCAAGCGCGTATCCGGAGCCGCTATCGGACGTGTCTTCCCGTGCCGCTTTGCGATGTCGAATCGTGAATACATGCGCCCGCGGAACCACCAGATTTTCTTGAGCTCCGCCGCTGACAAGCCGAGAAATATCAAGAGTTCGCCTTCGCTTGTGAACTCTTCCGGAAGATCCACTCTGGTGGTGCCGCCGAACAACGCCGCAAGGCTAGGCACGAGGTCCCCCTCCAATCACGCCAGGCAGTCCGTAGGCTTGGCGCGCAACGATCCTTACTCAGAATTTTGGTCTTACGCCGCAGTTTCGACAGCGCGTATGCGAGGGGAGACCTCGTGGGAGCACGCTACCAAGGTGCGCAGCGCTTGAATACTTGCCTGACTGCGGTTTGCACACATCTTTGCCCGGGCGAGAGAACTCGAGCCACTTTCGACATGGAGCGTGCTGGCTGCTCCGATCAAGACTCTGCCTCACCCTGCGCGGCCTTGGGGTCCCAAAGGACATATCCTTTCGCGAGGCGTCCTTCGAGGTCGACTTCCTTTTCGAACCGATCGATCATCGACCTGTCGGTGGTCGCGTAGCCGATCGCGAGATCCGAACTCGCCGCTATGCCGACTCGAACCGTGAACGCCAGCACGCTCCCTGCCCTGATGAATTCGAGGCTCTTTGGAATGCGACGAGATCGCATCGAGCGGCTGCGCTCGAACATGTGTCTGAACCTGCGCATCACCTCGTTGTCAGTACCGTGAACATCCAAGAGCGTCGAGGAAACGGTGCTCCCCTTCGCTTCTCCGCGGACCGCGTTGTGCACTCTGGTGACCGCCGTCGGCAGATCGGGAGAAGCCCCCCATGATGTGCCGGCGGTCTTGCCCCAAATAACGCCGACCGCTTTCCCGGTGCGATCGTTGTGCCGAGAGGCCAGGAGCGCGATCGCTTCGGCATTGTCGGGGAGATAGATCGAACCGATGATGCCGCGAATCGACTGCGGGGCGCCGGACGGTTGCTCGCGCTCGATCCACCCTTCGATATCGAAATGTCCGTTTCGCCGCAAGTATGCGGAAAACCGACGCTCGCCCAATATTACGTCGACGAACTGCAGGGTCGCGTAGTCGGATAGCGGGGTGATCCGCGCGTTTCGAGCTGCCGACATGCCTTCGAGAAGAGGCCGAAAGCTCGCGAACTTCTCTATCCCAAGACCGTAATCCGTATCGATGCGCGGCTCTTCGGATAGATCGAGCAAATCGGAAGTCCGATACGTCGACCACCCGTAGCCGACGGGCTCGACGTGCCCGATCGAATAGAGATTTACCGAGTCCGCGTCTCCTATCCCCTTCTGCGCCCGCACGAACTCCCGGAAATTCGAGCTGAAGGCCGTTTCGGCGAACCGACGCGGAATTTCTATGGAAAGCGAAGACGGTTTGACCTCGATGAGGTGGCGACTACCGAAGGACCTTTCGGACGGAAGGATGGTGCTCGCCACCATGTCGAACGAGACTGTCTCGTTCCAGGTCTCGATGGAAACGATCCTGGGCATGCCGTCGGAAGACGAGGAAAAGAGCTCCTCCGCGGCAGGATCTAGAGACACCAGATCGCCATCGAGGAGGATGTGTCCGCGCGCGCCCAGATCCTTCAGCACGACCTCCATCTCTCTGACCGAGAACCCGAAGAACCTGCGCAATCTCTGGACGGGGATTCGATCGAACATCTTGAGCAGACGAAGCACGAACTCGTCCACCACGGGAAGCCGACGATCCCGCGAGACATTGAGCACGAACGAGAATCTTCGGCACGGAATTCTGAAGCCGGTGGTATCGACGAGGATCCGATCGGCGTCGACGGTCATGGCGCACCGGACATGATGATTTCTCCGGCAGGTCGCTTCATGCCATCGATGTATTCCAGGACGAGCCGCATCGGGCTCGTCTTCGCGACTCTTCGCCACATGCGCGTAGCGCCGACGATAACCAGGCGCTCCTTCGCCCGCGACATCGCTACGTTGCACCTATTCATGCTGCCTACGTGTCCGACGTTACCCCTGGCGTTGCATCGTACGAGAGATACGATGACGATAGTGTTTTCCTTGCCCTGGTATGAATCAACAGTCTCCAGGCGGATCATCTCTCGGTACTCCGGAGTGAGATCGCTTTGCGATAGCAGGCGTTCGAGAAGCATCCGCTGCTCCTTGTACATGCAGATTATCCCGATCGGTTGATCGTCGCCGAGGCCGGCCAAGTGCGCGAACAACGTATGGTCCTTCTGGATGTCTCTCAGGAGTTTCACAATGGTATTCGCTTCGGCGAGATTTGCGATGTCCCATGGACTTTGGGAATCCGGCTTCTCGACGTGGGACCGCTGCTCGGAAGTATCTATCCACGTGACGCTTGATGGAAGTAGCTTGTCGGCGGCCGGGCCTGCGAAGAATGCATCTCCCTTTCTGTCCGGCGAGGTCGTTAGGACGACGCCGTTCGGTCTATAAAACACGTCCGAAACGAGATCGCAGATGGACGGCGCCATGCGATACTGCTCGTTCAGTATCTGACCTCGGTTGACCCCGTACGAAGAAATGAACGCGCGCTCGAACTCGCTCCTTTGGATATCGGTGAGCTGCGCGTGCGAGAATTCTCGACAGAGCTCGCGCGTCACCACATCGTCGACCATCGGCTTTAACTGAAAATGATCGCCGACCAGCAGCACCCTCTTCCCCAACTGAAGAGGGACGGCGAGCTCTCCTGGAGTGCAGCGGGCAGCCTCGTCGACGATGACCCAATCGAAATCCGCTTGTTCGATCCTAACGCGGGTCTGCCCGAGTCCGACGCAAGTGCCGGTAACGATGGTCTTCGTCTTCGCAAGAAACTCCTCAAAATTTCTCGCGCTGGACGACAGCGCCTCGACCCACTCTCGGGAGATCCCGAGTAAGCGCTGCATGCTCGCGGCGTCGCCTTCCGGCACGCCGTGGGACAATCTGAGGTTTTCGAACGCCATTGCCAGCGCGGCGGGATTTCCCGATAGCTGCTCCGGAATTCCCGCACTCTCCATGATCGCCGCGAAGGACTTACGGACCGTTCGCAGCGCTGTGTTGAAGCCCTTTTCGTCGTCGGGTTGATGCCCTCCTCGCGCCAGCTCGTCGAGCAGATAGTGCAGTCGCCGGGATAGTGACCCAGCCTGGCGATCGAGATCGACAGAGGCCTGCGCGTAGTCTCTGTCGATTCCGATCGAAGACGCCAGCGAAGAAACGCGTGATCGGATCGAGTTCGAGAAAGAGGTCGCATACCGCTCCCTGACCGACGCCGTGTGATAGGGCTTTACTGCCGCAGTTATGTTTTTGGAGCCTATCCTCAGCAGATTGGGACGATGACCGAACGCGCGAAACGTCCTCAGGATCGCCTCGATGACGTTGTTGACCGCTTCGTGCGATTGGCTCGCGATCAGAACACGATCTACCTTTCGGACAACCGCCAACCAATGGACAAAGGCCGCGATGAATTTTGTCTTGCCCGTGCCGGGCGGACCCTGCAGCAATCCGACCGGGCCATGCCGCGTGATGTCGGCGAACGCAAGCTTCTGCCCCGCATTCAGGCCGTACTTCTCCAGATCGCCGGGCTCGACGGGATCTTCCAGGACTGACGGCTGGGCCGCCCCTCCCGTGTCGAAGTATTCGAGCAGCCCTTTGACCGGGGACTCTCTCGCGATGATTCTGTCGACCGCGCGCTTGCGTCTGTCGTACGATGTCTGCTGAAGGCGTTCCACCAGTTGAACTACGTCTCCCGGCCGGAGGTGCCACTCGAGTTCCCTGATCGCCAGTTGCGACGTATCCGTACCGGAAACATCGAGACGCCCTATTCTCCGCTTTCTGTTCGGGACCTGCACGTCAACAACGTCTTCCGGATCGAAATCGAAATTTCCCCGCGAGAGATCGTACTTCGCGATCCAAGTTGAGCCCGATGGCGACATCTCCGATGCGATAATCACCTCTGGAACGAGGTTCTGCTCGAGCTCGACCGATCTCTTCCAAAATCGACCGGTATCCAAGCGTAGAGGCGCTTGCACGAGATCCGAAACGACCGTCTCGGCGATCGGCGGCTCGACGAGTGCCTCCTCGCCTAGCGTCTCCTGCGCGCTTTCTTCGATCCTTATTTCCGAGAGTACGTCGATGAGCCGACCTATTTCGGGTGCGTTCGACCTCCTGAATTCGAAGCTCGCCTCGAAGCGCTCGCATCTGTCGCTCTCTCGACGCATCGTTTCGAAATCGACGGCCGTGACCTTGACCTCGGGAACAGCGTCCGGCGCCCAGACGATATTCATCTGATATCCGAGGCCGAACACCAGATATCTGACGAGATTGCCGCCGAACCTGTACGCCCGTGAATAATAGAAGCCGCCGTCGGACGGAAAAGTCACGGCGGCGTCGGGCAATCCTATCGATATCCGCGGCGCAGGTGGCTTGTCGAGGCTCGTAGCGAGGTCCGTCAGCAGATCGCGCACCGTGTCGAGTGTCTCGATCGCCGGCCGCCGTAGTTCCAAAGACAATCGCTGGCGGCAATCCTCTATCCGGTCGTCCTGAACATCCCCAAGGAGCTCGAGAGCGATCGACACCGCCGCGAAGCGATCGATATGTTCGATACTCAACTGCTCCGCATTTGGTGGCAAACGAGCGGCGCCGACCGCATTTTCGTCAACGAACTCTCCGGCCTCGAAGAGCTCACTGACGGTAGGGAAAGGTTGATCTCCTTCGATCCGGACAAACACGGCCTTCGTATCGAGCTTTCCGTGTTGCAAGCCCGCGCGGTGCAGCGCCGCAATGGCCGATATCAGCCCGCATCCCGTCCTCGTGGCGACCAGCGGCGACATTGCCTCGCATTCGTCGAGCCTGGTTCCCACAATCTTGTCGTAGGTAACGAAAGCGCCCATCGCCGACAGGCCGCATGGCCCGAACTTCGGTAGTCCTTCCGATCTGGCCTCGCGCAGTTGCTTTACGCCTTCGAACAACCGGAGCAGCGCCAGGTCTGATTGTGCACTGCCTCCGCGAAACATCCGCGGCCATATTTTGACTACGATCTTCTCGGAGCTGGCGTTCGTCGATTCGTAGACAATGCGGGGCCCCTTGCTCAATTGGAGCTCGGCTGGCCACTCGAAGACCGGATTAATTTCGCTCTCGAACGCGTCGAGAGCCGAGTGGTCCGCAAGCGGCGACACCTCGGCGTCCGATATCCGACCGAATTCATCAGACATCTCGACGACCGTCGAAAAGCCGACGGATCCCGTAGTCCCGACGGCACTGGCCAGCCAATCCGCGGTCGGCTCGTGCTCCGGAGAACGATCGCTCTGAGGCAGGCCGCTCTCTTCCGTCCCGTTGAAGAGGATGGAGCGCGCAACCAGACCGACATGATAGACGTCGCGCTGCCAGTCGTCCTGCAACTCGACGTCGGCAGGAGGGGGCAACGCGTAGCCCGCGAGTTCGTCCAACCAATATTGCGGAAGAGGATCGTCCGGCAGACTCGCCGATGAAAAGCCGCCGATCGCCAGACGAGTGGTTGACTCAACCCAGATGTTTCGGAGGCCGATATCGCGATGCGCGACTCGCTTCGCGTGAAGCTCGGCAACCGCGTTCAGAAGGGTCCGAACGAGCGTCACGCGATCGTCCCATCCGATCTCGTCGCGGGTCCGCTCGAGATAGTTCGGTAGTGCGAGCAAGCCTTTGGGCAAGCGCCGGAGGTCGAAGTGATGGGTTAGGATTTCGGACCGCGAGCCACCTACCACCTCGAGGATACGTCCCTCGGAAATGAGCTTGCTCCGTACCGCGTTCAGATAACCGATGGCCCGGATGTCGCGATTGGCGATGAGAAGCCGATTGTCGGGCGTGTTGAGATGGGGCGACAGACGATCGAAGGCCCACATCCGCAAGATGGCCGAATGCCTGGGATCCTGCTTCAGGACCGCCCGATGTTCGGACCACACCGATTTCGGATGAGTGAATATGTTCTCCTGAACGACTCGGTAGCCGTCCCAATCGATGTCCTTAGGCTTGAAGCGTCGGCCAGTCCTGGTCAGACGGTCGAACTCGGCTTCATAAGTATGAGCCTTCTTCGCTCTCAACGGCTGGCGTTCGAGCAGCGACGTCCGCCGGGTGGGATCGACGATGATTTCGAGCTGGTCGACGGTGAAGACCCTCGCTGCTTCTCCTGCCGGCAGCGTCGTCGGTCGTGCCGTGCCGGTCATCAGCACCCCGGAGTCCACGAAGAAATGGAAGCCTGGAATGGCCTCCCGTATGACCTTGCCCAGAATTCTCGCCTTGTAGGCAACCGAATGAACCGCGGATCTTCCGCGAGGCTTATCGTCGAGCAGCCAGACGTCGCCGTTGCATGTGAGCACTCCATCCCAATCCTTGACCTCAAGCAGAAGCACTCGATCGTCCATGACGATCAGTGCGTCGATGTCGATGGGCTTCTCGCGGGGGGGAAGATATTGGAAAGACGCGTAGAGCAGCCAGTGCTCGGGAAGCTCCGAGGAAAGCGCTGCAAGCGCCGGGACCTCGCTCGGTGGGATTCCCGTACTGTTCAAGTACCTGATCCGACAACCCACGACGCGCCTCGAGAAATCGTCTCAAGCAGCCGGAGCGATCGGCCTGAGGCCGGAGCTCCGGATTAGCCGAACGTTAGACGCATGGCTGCCCACATCTTCCTCTACCCTCGAGCGCCGCAATTTGTTGGATCTCATCGTGATTGCCTGATTTTGTCGCTTGTGGAGCCTGTCTTACCGGAGCTACGTTTGTTGAAGAAATTCTTTCGACTAGACTGCACTCTGCTCCACAAGTATTTGGCGACGCCAGCCGATCGCAAGGTCCGCCACCCACCTGTTCCACCTTCGTCTCGGCAATTCATACGGCCGCAGCGGGCGTGACCCAGGAAAAGCAAGCGACTTGACGTCGCCGTCCGCCGTCGAGCAGTTGCGGCGTGCGCCATCCGGCCGTCGCTCCAAGCGCCTCGATACTGATCAGCTTGCGCTTTACTCGATAAGATCGAAGGCGAAATTACCCGCAAAGAGGGGAGCACCGCAACTTAGGAACGCAAGCGCAAAACCCGGCGAATGCGTTGGGTGCGAGCGATCACACCCAACGCATTCACTAGGCTTCAGCACTACGAAAGTGCGAAAGCGCGCGCTTCGACTTTATGAAGGAGCGCTCGCGGACGAATATTCGCTTTTACACTACATCGAAATTTCAAACACGATTCGGCACTTGTACCAATTCGGGCTTGACAGCTTGTATGCGAAAAAGGCCAGCCTCATCGCTTGATTGCCAAAGCTCGTTGGCGACATGACTCTTCACGTCCTCTGCAAGCCTTTTGCCGACGTACCGACTGGGACGGCTTTTGCCAGATGCCCATCGCCAAACGGTCGAGGCATTTACGCCCACCTCCGAAAGGAAAAAGCTGTTGCAGTTTTGGTATTTGCGCGCAATCTCGATGAGGCCGCTGAATTTGTCCTCACCTTCGACCTGGTCGGCGAACGCTACGCGCTCATCCTCTAACCATTGCACGAAGACTCGCACATCGGCAGCGACTCGCGTTTGCTCGCCGGTCAATCCTGCCAAATCCGCGCTCGCGAGCCGCCGCAAATCCTGTTCGATCTCGGCGCTCTGTCGTTCTTCTGCGCTTAGCGCCACTGGGACTATCTCGAGAGACATGATGGACTCCGTAAAAGGGGAATGATGCGAGGAGTCCAGTATATACTCGCGGTCATTGCACGATGCAATAGACCTTGCAAGTTGCAATAGAAAATGATAGGCAGAACGTGTCCCTTGGGTCACACTTTGCGAGCATCCAGATTGCGGAATTGTTAAGAAGGTGTTCCATGAAACCTAGTGCGGAAGCGCAAAAACCAGCAGGTTCAGGCAGTTGCTGGGAGGCGAGCCAAATGGTACATGCTACCTGTAGTAAAACAGGTAGGGCGGGAACTCCAATGTCGATTGAACGACCCAAGATATTTGTCACAAAAAAGAACATTTCTGTGGAACCCCGGCGCTCAAGTTCCCCTACTGATGCCGAAATTAAGGACCTTAGGAAGGGCGTCGTTACCGCCTCTCGGGTTTCAGCCTTCTATACCAACCACATAGCGAAGGCGCGGCTCGCGAACCGTCGCCCAATGATCATGCAGCGGGATGCAGTTCAAATCCTCACGCAGATGAGAGGCCAAAAGGTCTACGTATGCGAGCAGCCTTCCGAGAATGAACGCATCATCCATGCGGCGTCGATGCTTTGGGACGAAGAAATACCTGTTCCTGAACGAAACGCAGACAAGCGATACAAGGTTGAACGGTTTCTCGAAATTGGAACTCAAGTTTCAGAGCTAGCCGGATATGGCTTTCAATGGCTTCTGACGGCGATCATCCTGTTAGAGCAATTGCTCTACGATCCAACAGGCACCGTGTACGCCGCAACATATGGCGACAACGACGTCGCAGGCCCGAATTTCATCAAGAACATGATGTTCCTACCATGGGAAGATGTGCCCGAAACCGTTTTGGCTCTCCGACTTCATCATCTCGATTCGGGTGGCGAACTATCGCGCGGCGTGAAATGGTTCCGTCCGACGTTGAGAACGGTCGAAGGAGCGGCGCACCTCATCGTCGACATCGATCAAAATCCAAATCGTAGCGCCAAAGGGGACGGTGCGCAGATACCTGAAATCGAACTCCGCTTTGATGAGAACGAATTCCAGAAGGTCTCCTACAAAGAACTGGTCGAATTCGCCCATGCACTGATCGCCAATCCGCCCAAGACTTATTCGGAGCTCAAACAGTTTTCGAGCCGGACGCTAAGCCCCACCTTTCTTGATTTCGAAGGAAAATGGTGAGTCGCGACCATGATCCCGGCGTCGTTCTGAAATCGGCTATCTCGCTGAGCAACTTTTACGTTTTTGCGGTCGTCAACGTTGCGATGGCGCCGATCGTTCTGATCGCTAGGTTTCATCGGGAGGTAGCCGACCAATTTGGCGTGCACGAGACATTGGTGTCCTCTCTTTACGGGTTGTTTTTCGTTGTCGGAGGTTGCTTCAACTTCTGGACCCAGAAACATCAGGTCCGTCTCGCAATCCGTCTCCGATGCGTCTTGGCCGGAGCACTGCTCTCGATTGGTCTCTTCATTTGTTCGATTTGCGACAACTTTTCGAGTTTCGGCATTTCGTTCATCGTCATCGTAAGTGCGCTCGGCGGCGCCTTTTTCTTGGCGCCGATTGCAGCATTTGCGATGACGCGGACAGGTAGCGCATCCGCGCTTGCATTGGGGATCGCCTCCGCCGGCCAACTTACTGCGTTTGGATTCTGGGCTTTCGCACTTCGTTCGTTGGAGATCCATCACTGGCGGCCTGCCTTCGAAGCGAGCGCATTCTTGGTCGCCGCGTTGTCCGCATTCGGATTGATTGCGCTCGTACCTACGAGAATGACCATCACTCTCGCACCTCCGATCGAGAAGGGGCGCTTGGCGGCACGGCACTTGTTCGTGGCATACACGCTGGTTTGCTTTACGGCGACCGCGCTCATTCTCTTCATTTCGACAACGATCACGGCGGAAGGCTTGCCGCCTGTCTATCTCTTTTCTGCCTCGGCCCTAGTCGGCAGGGTTGTGATACCCGCAATCTTTGACATGGGGTTCAGAAGATGCTCGATAGTCGCTGCAGCATTTCTTTTCGCTCTTGGTATGCTCTCGCTCCTGTTCATACCTATCTCGTCGGCCACCGTCGTGACCGGCTTTGGATACGGCGCGTTGCTTCCTGTCCTCATGGCCTTCGTTTTCATCCGCTACCCAGCACACAAGACACAGTCTTCGTACGAGATGTTCGCTTTTGGAAGCGTCGGCATGTTGGTGGCGCCATTCGCTAACGGGTTAGTGGACAGCGTTGGAGTTCCAGCGCGGACGTTCGTGGTACTAGCCGTACCTCTGATGGCGATATTCGCCTTCTACTTCATTATGGACCGTCGCGGTCCGCAGTGAGAGGGTTTGATAGTGCGTTGTCACGGTTTGAACTGCACCGGAGAGAAACTGATCGAAGCGCACATTATACCGCAGTCGTTCGGCCGTTTCATTCGCGGAAAAAGGGCGAACGTAAAATTGACGCCTGGGAGAGTTGGCGAGGCCATCCCTCAGCTTGGCGAGTACGATAGAGATATCCTTTGTGAAGCGTGCGACAATATCTTAGGGCTGGACGACGAATATGCGATCGACATCTGTAGAAGGTTCGAGGCCAATCGCCGCGATTTCGGCGACGTATTCGAGCTTCCGGGTTACGACGGCGGCCGCTTCGCAAAGTTCGTATTGTCGGTCTTATGGCGCGCCTCGATCAGCCGACGAAAGAGTTTCGCTTCCGTTGACCTAGGGCCGTACCAGGACCGAGCCAGAGACGTTCTGTTTGGTGAAAAGCCCCTTTCCGGTCTCGGTGCATTCGAGGTACTCGTACAGCGCTATCGAAGCATTCATATTGATACGACGAAGTGGCTCTTCAACCCCGAGCGGCATCCATTCATAGGACTCAATGCCTATGGTTTCGGCCTTGCAGGTTTCCGCATTCTCGCAAAGCTCGATAATCGTCCACTCCCAGCAGGATATGCGCCTTTCGTACTCAATCGCTCAGGTGTTTTTCGCGGGACTTACGTGACACTTGAAAATTGCTCAGAGTTCAACTCCATCGTATCTATTGTGAGGAAGAACGTAAAGAGACCGGCGGCTTTCGCAAGACCGAAAACTGACCCGTAGCAAGCGGAGTAGCATGCAACCACGTGCGCATCCGTCTGATCTTTGGAGCGCGACGCAGAGGTGAGCTCCGGCCTACTAGACACCCGTGATAATGCGGCTCGGCACCGCGGCTAATACCGTTCGACGTAAAGTCCCTTTTGCCCCGAAACCGCCGAATTCTTCGAGCCAACGACGCGTTATGAAGGAGCTTCCAGAGTCCCTATTTCAGGCCCCCGATGACCGCGAGGAAACTTGGCCGGACGACAAAGACGTCCGGCGAGCCGTCGAATGGTTCAAAGGTTTCTTGAAGCCCGGCGAGTGGAAGAAGAGACGCGACGCCGCTGCCAATCGCCTGTATTCCGCTTCGCTCGGCCGCATCGACCAGTCGGACGGGGGCCGTTACTTCGAGGAGGCTGTCAACCGGCGTTCAAAAATTTGCACGCCGGATAACACCAAAGAAGCCATCAATTGCCCGCAGCTTCGATGCCACAAAGTGGATCGGTCTTTACGTTGTAAATTGGGTTCCATTGGACCTGTACTTTGCACTTATAGTTGTACGATGCCTTCCCCCACTCCTTTTTTCGATCCTCGCCTGATCCAAGCGTATTCCAGGTATGATCGCCACTAACTCCGTTCTCTCTGAGAGCGATCGCTGCCAATTCTCCGCACCATTCGGCCTGGGTGTGACCGCCTTCTCGCCAGCCGGAACTTCCTTCCCGCTCCGCCGTAGACTGCCAATTGTTGATGCCGAATTCAGGCCGGACGCAGGTCTTAAAACTTACCTTCTTTTTGCATTGCAGTTCGATGGCAATCTTTGCCATATCGGCTCGACAGCTGATGACGTTGAAGCGATCCTGGGTTAGCTGATCGCGTACAGGCCCAACGTATTTGTCGATGCTGGCGTTTCCCTCGACTTTTCCGTCGATCTTTAGGAACGCGCTAATCCACTTGCTGATGGAAGCATCCGCATCGGCTTTGCCTGACAGTTGGGTGCGGGTACCTGCATTATTTAGTTCTCCGCAGAGCTTGACGGCGAAATTCGTCGCATCGTCCAGGCATTCGGCCCGAACACTGGTTGCCTGCACGATCAGAAGCGAAACCAGAGCAGACAGGAGAAGTTTCATGGCAACGATCCTCGGTATGGTTACGTTCACGGTAAAGTAGACGTGGGCGCGGTTGGCCGCAAATTCACCCCAGCCCCGTGCTGTCCGTTATCGGCGTCGACTAGCAATTGCACCCCGGCGCATGATGATCACATTGGACACTCTCTAAAGCCAAATAGACACTTTGAAAAATATCGCACAAGCTGCGATCTTCTGCTCGCAGGCATTAACTTTGCTGATCAAAACCAACTGCTCGGGTCCATTACGCGAAGAACTTTGCGGAATTCAGAGTTGCTGCCTCCTGCGATCTGATTGAAGACGGAATTTTGTCCGCCCCAAATCTGACCTGGATTGTTGATCATGCTATTTGAGCCGCCGAGCAACTGGCGCGGATTGTTGATCACGGAGTTGGGACCGCCGGTTACCTCGCCAACAGCTCGGATTGCCTTTACAATCTCATTGTTGGGCCCAGGGCCGTTTGTGAGATCGTTAAACGCATTTGTCAGCGTGAGGACAATCGTGTTGTTCTTGCCGAAGCAACTGGTGCCGATCCCGCCCTTGAAGCATTTGGTCAATTCGTTGATGGTCAGTTGGGTCGCGGTGCAGCCGGCGAAACCAATAGGATTTCCGCCCGTTTCGACTGCGCATTCGGCGGCAATCCGCCATTCCTCATTCATCGCTGGTCCTGCGGCGCAAAGAGCGAATGATGTTGCCCCAGAACTCGTTGTTGCACAGCTCACAACCCGCGCGGCGTCTGGCGGCAACACCGCGCCCGCGGCGCAGCCGGCCAATTGACTCTTGTCGCCGTTTGCGTTGGAGACACAGGAAAGAACCTGGCTTGTCTTGGCATCCAGGATGCCGTCCGCACAGTTTGCAATGAGCGAGCTGGCGCTCCGGCCAGAGGAGATGCAGGTGAGCACATGCTGGGCGGTTCGCACTTCGAGTTTGTCACCAAGCAGGCAAATCGCGATGTCGGTGGACGACTTACTTCCATCTCCGACGCAATTGACGGCACGTGCGGCATCGCCGCTAACCGCGGTCGCGGCGCAATTGGTCCAAACTCCCTTGCCCCCGGAGTTCATGCAATCGAAGAGCTGCCTGGCTTTTGCATAATCGGCTGAAAGGTTGCCGAGACAATCTGCAGAACCGGCTGCGGTGTTGGTCTTTGTCAGACAATCAGCCATCTTCTTTTGCGCGTCGGGCAAATCCGCGGTGACACAACCTGCTGCAGATGCGTAGCTACCGGCTTGCTTGACGCAATCGCGGATCTTTTCCGCCTTGGTTTTGAGCTCGGCACTGGGATTGCAGGCAAGGACGCTTTCGGCTGAGGGAGTTCCTCGGATGGCGCAGCCGACCTGTAGGGCTAGGTTGGGATCGTTGACCTTGTCCGTGAAGCACAGCAGACGGTCACCCTCGGTCTTCTTGCTGAAGCAGTCAATCAACGCCTTTTTGTCCGCGCTGATCGTCAGCATGACACAATCGGTGAAGGCGTTCTGACTATTAGTTGCGACGTTGCATCGCTCGATGTCGGTCTTGGTTGGCATCGCGGGAATATCTGCTTCCGAGAGCATCAGTGCACTCGTTCTTGTCAGATTACGTGCGGCAAGAGCGGAATCCAAGGCCGCTCTCCCGCTGACTGTGTCGGGATAGACTGGGCACTGTTGACCGAGTGCGCATCGCAATAGCGCTTTCGGAGTGATCCAAACGCCCGAGCAGAGAAACATCTGCTCGACTGTGACTAACCTGTTGTTTGACGCCCGTTCGTTGTAGCAAGTAAGTACCTTCTTCGCGGTTGCTACTTGGTCAAGTGGGCGCCGATTCGGACCCACAGCCTTGCGATCGGGTTGACGCACATCGGGAGCATCGAGCGGTCCGGATGCAACTGGCATCCAGCCGCTCAAATCGACGTGGTCGGGCATTCTCCAGACGACTGGAGTTAAGGTGATAGCAAGCGCACGGGCAAGCGCAGCACTCTGAGTTGCTCGAGCGTGGCTAACATAGGAAGCCAGCACGATCGTCCAATTATACTGTTCGGAATTCGGAGGGTACAGCGCGAAGGACTCAAAGGGAAAAGAACTTCTCAGGCGCTCGAAATGGGTGCGGGCGTCAGGTTCGGTCGTGCCGCTCGCCACGATCGTGAAGTAGGACTTGGTGGCCACGACCTGTTGTGGATGATCATTGAGTCGGCTTAGCGTGGCGGTCTTGGTCGTGGCCAACTTTGCGAACCGGTCCCGGTACTGGTCCATCAGGCAGGAACGCGCGACGAGCGCGTCCTTCGGCAACAGAAAGCCCATGTCTGGAATTGCGCATTTTGCTTCCAGGCTACCGGCCCAACGATTATGTTCTCGAACTAACGCGGAGCGCTCGGGTCCTGACAGGTCGTCTAGTTGTGCGGCGTAAAGCCTGCTTTCTTCTTCTTTGAGAGCAGCGATTTCAGCGTCGAAGCAGCTGAACATAGCGATGGGTCTCATGAGACCATCGCAGCTCTGGGCCGACGCCGGATTGTTAAATATCGAGATCGCCAAAAGAAAAGCACAAAGAAAATACATTGCGCGCATCGGTCAACCTCCGAGGTTCACGCAGCTCGAATGAAATGTCAAAAGCAATCAAAAGTAAAGTAGTTCGTTGCGATCTCAGCTTGCCTCATACGCGGCCAAGCGCCGTTTTCAGCACAACACGGCGATAACGCGATGGGCAGTTTTGCTCTTGTCCCCGTCTAAAACGGCGATGTACATTCCCTCGCCACATCCGCGGATGAGATGCTGACTGCGACATCATCTCGCCGGCACAGGGAGGACGATCATTGTCCCACCGCAAAACCTGAATTGGGAGTTATCGCGGCGCCTCGTTCAAGCTTAGCAGGCAGTGTTCCGCGGCTTCAAGCATCTGCACCACATGAAGCTGGCGGCCATCAATTTGTCCGACGATCCCGAAGCGTGCGGGACGTGGCTGGCCGCGCTGTCGCGGCTGCCGCTGGCGGACATTGTCGCCACGCGCACGGGGGAGATCCAGCTGACGGAGGAGAGCCTTGTGGACGGCCACCCTGGGCATCACCTTCGGCGACCCCCCCTCCTCGGAGGATGAAGCCTCGGCCTGCTGCATGGCCTTCACCGCGCGGGCCTGGCCCGGCTCGGGCTGGCCGATGCGGCCGGGAGCTTCCCCACCGCATTCAATTTCGGCATGCGATCGCGGCAGCGGATCCTGGGTGATTTCGGCGCATTGGATCCGTCAGGCTGGCGTTGGCCGGCGGCGGATGACGATGCGCGGACGGTGCATGCCGTGCTGCTGCTCTATGGACGGTCGGCGAGCGACTGCGGCGACCGGCTGCGACGGCATCTGGAGCAGCTCGGCGGCGCCGGCCGCCTTGGTCTACGAGACCGACACCCAGCCGACGGCGAAAGGCTTCAACTACGAGCATTTCGGTTTCCGCGACGGCATCTCGCAGCCGGTGATCCGCCGCACCGAGCGGTTTGCGCGCGGCGCCCTGCCGCGCGACGTCATGGCGCCCGGCGAGTTCATGCTGGGCTACCAGAACAATCAAGGCTTCTACCCGCCGACGCCGGTGGTGGCGCGGGAGCTCGATCTCGAGGATCAGCTGGGCTCGGTGCCCGTCGCCGCCGACAGCCGCTTCTCGGCGTTCCAGGATCCGCGTCCGCACGTGCGCGATTTCGGCCGCAACGGCACCTTCCTGGCGATCCGGGAGCTCCAGCAGCACGTCGAGGAGTTCGACGCCTTCGCGACCGCGCAGGCCGCCAAGGTGAGCGATCCGGATTGGGGCGGCGACGCGCCGCCGGCCTGGGCGGCCGATTGGATAAAGGCCAAGATGATGGGCCGCTGGCAGGATGGCGTGCCGCTGATCGATCGCCCGATCGGGCCCGTTCCGCCGCCACCAGGCGGTGCGCAGCCGCCGCAAGACGGCCCACCACCGTACCCGGTGCACGGTCGCCGCACGAGCCGCATGAAGACCGACGCCAATCTCGAGTTCGGCGTCGACGGCCCGCAGGGACTGTATTGTCCGTTCGGCGCGCACATCCGCCGCGCCAATCCCCGCGGCAGCCTGGCGCCGGGCGACGATTCGCAACTGATGATCACCAACCGCCATCGTCTGCTGCGGCGCGGCCGGTCCTACCAGAAGGGTAATGAAAAGGGCCTGCTGTTCATGGGCCTGTGCGCGGAGATTGAACGCCAGTTCGAGTTCATTCAGCAGTCCTGGATCGAGGCACCGGGCTTCGCGGGACTGACCGACGAGCCGCACCCGATCGTCGCGGTCGGCCCGCCCAGCCGCGCCACGCGCTTCACCATCCCCACCACCGCAGGCTCGCTCGTGCTGCGCGGCCCCGGCGGCTTCGTCACCGTCTACGGGGGCGAATACGCCTTTCTCCCTGGCCGCTCCGCCTTGATGTTCCTGAGCCGCCTGAACACGCGCAGCCATCGCGAACGCCTGCGCGCCACCGCAGCCTCGGCCGCCGAAGCCGCGCCGTGACAGCCACGCGATCGCGCGCTGATGTGCCACCATCAGCGCGATAGGCGCCGGCTTCATCCAGGCGCATGGCGACCGACCGATGACTAGGAGCAAACAGCGCCCTCACCGCAATCCGCGCTTTTTTTCGGCGCACCAGCTTTCGAGCAAAAAGCTTGTTGATAACTGCGCGACAGAACGACATGCCCCTTGATTTGCCCCTTGAACCAATCTCATCCGAAATAAGACAAATAAATCAAGCGGTCATGGATTTAGTTCGAATCCCTCCGAGCGCGCCATCCGGTCCTCCTCTGCCGGCTCAATATCCGGCCCAGCCGGTCGCACGTGCCCCTTGGCTCGGCCAGGCGGTCTCTGCAGGGGGGTGGAAAAGCTCAGCGAGGCGGCTATGAACGCCCGCGTTGCCGAGACTGCCAATATCCGAACGAAATGCGTTTCGAGCCGATCGAAGCCCCACAATGGGCGCGAAACCTGGATTGAGGGCCGGCGTGCCGAAGACCATCCGTCCCACTGTGGACAGCCGCCGCGCGTCGCCCCGGAGATCCGCGTGCGCCGAGCTTCGCGCCGCCGACAGAGATCCTGCGGCCACGTGAGATCTGGATTGCCTCCCGCCCCCGCGGTTCCTAGAACGAGACGAACAGATTTCCATCCTCTCGACGCAGCCGGATATTCCTCCAGCGTGAATGACCAGCGTTTCATCGGCTCGCTGACCGGCCTGCGCTTCGTCGCGGCCGCGACGGTCGTCGTCGGGCATGGTGCGCCATCATTGGCGCGTGGCGCGCTGCCGGAATTGATCGCCCAGGTCAGCAGCATCGGCATGACGATGTTCTTCGTGCTGAGCGGCTTCGTTCTCTGGCTCAATTATGCCAAGCGCTTCCAGTCACAATCGCTACGCTCCGCCTTGCGCGAATTCATGATTGCGCGACTCGCTCGGCTCTACCCGATGTACGTCGTTGTCGTTCTCAGCATCGTGACCTTTCTGATGATCGTCAGGGGCGTGTCCGCACCGTCCTTGGGATTCATTCTGACGATGACGCAAGCTTGGTTTCCCGTGCAGAACGGGACCATGCTGGTGGCGGTCGTTCCGCCGCTGCAGCACCTCTGGTCCATCAGCGTGGAGCTGTTTTTCTACCTCCTCTTCCCCTTCGTCTGCCTGCTGTTCTCCGGCGTCGACAAACTGAGGACGATGATTTGGATCGCCCTCGCGAACATTCTGCTGTTTGCCATGACCATCATTGCTTTCTTCACGTGGGGCGAGCGGGTGTTACAGGTCATAGCTCCGTCCCTCCAGCACGGCGGGATGCAGTGGCTCACTTATTACTCGCCGTTCCTRCACCTGTCGCAATTCGTCGCCGGGTGTCTTGCTGCCATGATCTATCAGAACCGCGCCGAAGCCGCGATCGGCAGTACAGAACGTTCCGGCGTTGCGATCATGTTCTATTCGGCGGCCGCGGGCCTCGCCTGTTCGCCTGTGCTGCTGTTCCTGGAGCCGCGCCTTCCGGGTTGGTCATTCTCGATCGAGCTTGCCGTGTGTCTCCTCGAGATCGTCGGATTTTCCGTCGTCTTCCTCGGGACCAGCCGCTATGGCCACGGTCGCTGGCTGTCATCCCGCGCCCTGGTGATCGGCGGGGAATGCAGCTATTCGATCTATCTGCTGCACCCGTTCCTGATCCGGCTCGCGATGCTCGGCAAGTCCGAAGATCCCGGCGCGTTGGAATTGATGCTTCGATTGGGGTTGTTCGTTGCCATYGCAACGGCCGTGGCATGGGTCACCTACGCGCTGATCGAGGCGCCATCGCGCTCATGGCTGCGCAAGGCGTTCCGCACCCGCCCGCCACGCGAGGTTCTCCATCCGAAGTCCGGCTAAGCTTGGACGACCGACYGGGGGSCGTGCGCCAGTGCCATGCTACCACCAGTTTAATCAGAACATTTTGCGCGARTTTAACACGATTGCAGCCACGCTCGGTCATCCAATCATGGCGTGAGATGCAGTGATGAAGATTCAGATCAAGGCGATGTGCGAAGCAAACGGCTCCCTCCTTGCCGCCACCAGCTACGACGACACCAATGACGACGCTCGAACCAATGCGGTGATTGCGCTGCTCGAACAGGTGCTGGCGCGTGCCGAGAGCACCGACGAACAACGCCTGTTCACGTTGGACATCGAAGCCCTGTCGCCCGAAGCGCCCCGCTCGTCGAGCACTTGAACGGAGCGGCGCCGAACGATCTGCGCCGCTGCTGAAATGCGGGGGTGGTCCGCCCTGAGGATCACCTGATGAGACACGCCTTCGCTCGTCTGCTCCATTTGAGGGCCGCTCCGCAGGGAGGTCTTGGCCGGGCGCCGGCAGGACACTCGTTCCAAACTGCCGCGCCAGTTTCCCAGCCATTCACCACACATCCGCCATTCGGCGCCACGTGGCAGCCGGGACCGCAGGAGTCGTTCGCCTGGGCGGGCTGAAGCCCCACCAGCAGCCCCGCGATCGGCAGCACCATCAAAAACTTCAATCTCATTTGCGCTCCATCCCGCKTCGAATTGCGAAGCGCAACAGAAACAACATCGCCCCTTCCGCGTTCCAGTGCTCGTTGCACTCCGCGCATGCTGCCTCGGCGCACGCGCGAGGGTTCATCAACCATCTCTGTGACGAAAGGCCGCGTCGCGAGCCGCGGAGCCGCCATCTTCCTTGCACGACAGGACCACAAGTCAGGCATCGAATTGGGCAGAGAATCAAAGGCGCGAGACGATTCACCATATGCGGAAGGCCGCTCGGTCCGGTAACCGGGCGCAAGGCGACAGTTACCACTTACGGCCCAAACAACAGCAAAGTCGGCACGGCCAAGACCATTGCAGAGAGCGGATTTAGGTTCAGAGCGAGAGCATCATTGCGGTCRAATTGACGCCTGCTCGTCCTGAATACGGCGGCGGCCTTCCGGAAGGACTGCCGAGTCGATGAGCATCTGCGGGGGACAAAGGATTGGCCGAGAATGAGGGAGCAACGGTCAACATGACGTCTCGTAARTTCACGGTGCGCGAAGCCATCGCCAGATCCTACCCGACCTGGGACTACGACATGGCCGACCGGCTGATCGCCTGGCTCGATCATTGTGGTTACGAGATCGTCGAAAAGAAGCAGCGCAGTCTTGCCCTGCATGCTGCCGACGAAGAGACCTCAGAGACCGTTGACGCATAAGGCCAGCCTCCGCTGTGGCTCTGCGGCGGCATTTCCAACGCCGGCAACCGAGCCTTTTGCGGCCAGCGGCAGGAACCGTCGCGTCACGCTTGGGTTAAGAAGACAGCCCCGAAAATTAGATGTGTTGAAGAATTTGCGTTCGATCAGCGAAGGAATCCAGGATGACTCGCAAGCTCACACCGCGCCAGGTCATTGCCCGCTCCTATCCCAGTTGGGACTATGCCATGGCTGACCGTCTCATCGCATGGCTCGATGAATGTGGTTATGAGATCGTGGAAAGAGGCTCGCAGCATACCGATGCGAGCCTGGTGCCCACCGAGCCGAAGTCCGCGCCGGAGGTCGCGCGGACCATGTAATTGCAGRGCGGCTGAAATCGAACGATCGATCAGGCCAGCAGCTGCTTCTCGATCTCGTAGACCGGGAGCTTCACCAGGTCCTTGTGGATCTCGCCGTGCAGCACCTTGCGCACGGCGTCGGAATAATCCGCCCGGATCATTCCGAGAGCCCGCGGTGACGCCACCATCGTCACAGCCTTGGTCTCGCCGCCCTGGACGGCGTGATGCAGGCGGTCCGCCAATTGCTTGAGGAAAGCGCGTTCGGATTGGTCATGCCAATCGGTCTGCTCGACCGAGCTCCGCATATGGCCGACGGACTGTTGCACTGATCCCGGGGCATCGGTTCCCTGTGCGCTGGTCCGTTCATTCACATGCTCATGGACTTCCTTGGTATGCAGGTTCGGAAACATGCTGTCTCCGATATTTTCGAGGATCAGCGCCTTGCGTCCGTCGCAAACCACGACCCAGTCACCGGTCCCTACCTTCATCTTGTCCATTGAGCTACTCCATCCTTGCCTCGCGCGATGCGCGAGCGCTTCGCTTGCTATTCGTCGTCGACACGGGGCCGTGGGCGTGACCATGTCGTGGGCGGCCAACCCAGACCGCGCCAAGGGCTTCCGCTTCAGCGCAGCCTCCGCATCTTCTGACACGGCGCCGGATCAAAGGCTTTCTTCGAAATCCTCCAGGGACAAGCCGAATTCGGACAAGGCCTCTTCCAGGTAATCGCCCAGCATCGGCGTTTCGATCAGATAAGTGGCCGTGCGGTTGTTGTGTGCCTGTGCCGCCTGGGCGCGCAGCTCATCCCAATTGTCGAGAGAGCCGTCGCCACGGCCGAGCCACATCAACGCGACCAGATCGATCTGTTCGTCGACATTCAGCCCCCTGATGAAGCTGACGAGCTCAGAGCGATCCGTGGTCGCGCCTCGGCCGCCGGTGCCAGGCGCGGAATCGTCGTCTGTCAGATCGGCCAGCAGCTCGGGTTCGGTGGCTTCCATCTCATATTGATGGATCTTCGTGACAACGAAGGCGACCTTCTCTGGCGAGATCGAGAGGTTGGGCGGGGTTGCGGTCATGCGGCGTCTCCGTAGGTCCGAGGGCAAACGCGCCTGGTCCTCATTGGAGATGACGCTAGGCGCTCTGAAGCGAGCGCACTTTGCGCAAGATCAAGGCAGTCTGGCGGCGCGTACACGCCCCTGGCGACCAATCAGCGATCGCGCTCGGCAGCGACCAGCCGGCATCGGAAGCGTCTTACCAGGTCGAATTGAACAGTCCGAAATGCGGCTGTTGCGCCACCAGAATCATGGGTTTGCCGGGATGCGTCTTCGCAACCTTCCGCTTCTTGGCGTCTGCCGGCCTGGCTGCGGTTTCGGAGCTCTTCATCGCGCGCGCCGGCGGCTTCTCGACCGCGGCTGCCGTGGGCGCCTTGGCCTCGGCGACATTCAGCTGCGCATAGGCGTCGCGGGCAGCGGTCTTCGCGGGTTGAGCGGTGGCCACAACCGCCGRCGGCTCGACCGTCGCAACTTTGGTTTGGGCTGGCGTCGCAATTGACGTATCGATGACGATCCGCTCCGGCCACTTCCGGGTGGATTGGATACGAACCGGCGGCAGATCCGCTGCGGAGGTCAGGCTGGCTGGRAGAGGTACGCTGGGAAGCACCGCGTCCGCGAGGACCAGCAGCGCGAACAAAGTTCCGCCGACAAACAGAAAATAACGCAAGATAGGCATAATTTACCGCTCCGTCGRCGCGCCCTCGGCCGACTATCCACCTAACGGAGGACCATGGAAGTATGTTCCCGGGCAAACCGACAGGTTCAAGCACCGCCGGAAACTAGCGCGACATAATTAGATTTTCGTCGCTGCAACCAGCGCGCATTTTGCCGAGCTGACGTTAACGTTGACAAATCCAACATGGACCCCCACGAAGGTCCGGCGGCCCCCTGGCTTCACTAGGCCGGGGACGACACGCCTTCGCGCGGTGAGCGGTCCGCCGTCATCTCTGCCGAAAGCGCAGTTGATCTCAACATCCTTGATCGCGAATGGGTGGGTATTCCGCAGCGTGAAGGTGACGAGCGCCCGCGATCCCAATCCGCCCCGCCGCCACGACTGGGAGCTGATCCGAACGCCCGACAGGACGGATGAATCCTGCAAGCCGGGCTGCGCGGCCGAGGTGAGTCTCGCATTGGCGTCCAAAACGCTGCCGCCTGGGCTGGCCGCTGACGACAGCGGCGAGCCGATGCTCGTGCCGGAGCCGCCCGCACCAACCGTCACCGCCAGCGGCAAGCCGTGCRATGTCCCTGCCCCGTCCTCATCACCCGCATCGGCGTTGCTCGCCTGATCCGACGTGAGCGGGGCAAGGCCGACATCGGCGGTCTCAGCGTCATCGAGGGACATCATCAGCAAGCCCGCCGCCACGATCACGCCTGCGAGCGCGGCAAGGCCGAGCAACGCCGGTCTCCAGGGAACCTGCGGTGCAATTTGCCGAGTAAGCACCGGCGAGGTCGCACGTCGCAGCAAAACAGAAAGACCCACGCTCATGTCCGCCCCATGGCTGCCGGTCAGGACTCTGAAACTTTCAATCTGCAAACGTCGGCAGAGTTGCACGCAAAACCGACATTTGGAGGGCTGGCCCCGGCCACCGGTTCGATGACCGGACCGGACTGGCGCAGCCGAGGTCGAGCCGATAAACATCGGGATCGTTGCCGATGCAGCAGCTACGCTGCTACGTCCAAAGACGTTTCACTTTTTGAGAGATCTCGACGATGTTGAATGTCACCTGGGACCATATTCACCTCCGCAGCCCGGACCCTGAAGCCACGGCCAACTGGCTGCATGACGTTCTCGGCGGCGAGATCATTCGCAATCCCGGCCGCATCGATGTCAGGCTGGGCGGCGCCAGCGTGTTCATCGCCAAGGTCGAGCCCGGTGACGGCGTCCATGAGCCCCCAAAGACACCCTATCAGGGCCTCGATCATTTCGGTCTCACCGTAACGGACATTGACGCCGCCGCCGCGGCGCTGAAGGCCAAGGGCGTCACCTTCACGACCGAACCGACCACGATCCGTCCGGGCGTGCGCATCTGCTTCATCCGCGGCCCTCAGGGTATTTCCATCGAGCTGTTGGAGCGCGACAGGAAATACACCTGAGCCGCGGCACATCGCTAAGTCATGCTGCCGGGCATGAAGCAGCGGATCGAGAGGCCCTGATAGCCCCGCATCGGCCAGACCATCGTGCGGCCGACCCGGTTGGGCTCGGTGATGACGGCCTCGTCGGGCACGTCGAGCCATTCGCCTTCGATGCGCACGCGGTAATGGCCATTTCTGCTTTCCCAATCGACGTCGCTGACGGCGCTGCCGTCAGCATCGGAGCAACAGGGACCCTTTCCGCTTCGCAGCCCATCGAACCAGGCCTTCAACTCCGGCGACGAGTTCGCGTATTGACCGCGGTCGCGCGCCAGCCCAGGTGGCGCGGAAAGTGCGATCAGCAGAGCTGCCCCCGTCATCTGGATGGGAGGCGTCCTGCACTTGTCCCGCCATCGCGCGCGGCGCGTCGTCCCGGGCTCAATTCGATGCGGCTCATGGCCGCCTGACACGATCCATTTGCTCATTGCCGTCTGGTCCATCTGCTCTTGCACCACCCAAGGGTGCGCGGATGGCGATGCATCAACCGGGCCAGTTTGCGATTCGATCGCGGCTTCGTGAGAGTCAATCCGGGGTCTTACGCAGGAGATCGAGGTCGATCGGCCTACTCGGCCGCCTGCTCCAGCGGCGCGACACGCGGCAGGACGATCTGGATGCGCGTCCCCGCCCCGGGCTCGGACTCGAGATCGAGCCGTCCGCCGAGACGATTGGTGACGATGTTGTAGACGATGTGCAGGCCGAGGCCGGTGCCGCCCTGATCGCGCCGCGTCGTGAAGAACGGATCGAAGGCGCGGCGCCGGACGTCCAGGCTCATGCCGCAGCCATTGTCGGAGAAGATGATCTCGACATTGTCGCGTCCGGACTCGCGGGCCTGGATCTCGATCGTGCCTCCCCGGCCATCCGGGAACGCATGCGCGACGGCGTTGAGGAAAAGGTTGGTCAGGACCTGGCCGTAAGGGCCGGGATAGCTGTTCATCACCAGATCGGGCTGGCAGTTCACGTTCAGCGTCAGGTTCTGCTTGCGCAGGCCTGGCCGCAGGCTCAGCATCACCTGCTCGGTGAGATCGGCGAGATCGAAGGTCCGCTGGTCCGAATAGTTGCGGTCGGCCGCGACCTGTTTGAACGACTGGATCAGCTCGGCCGCACGATTGAGATTGGCGACCAGTTGCCCGGCCGCGTTGCGACTGGTCTCGATGAACTCGTTGAGGCTCGAGCGGCGCAGTTCACCGCGGCTCACGGCCTCGCTGAAGCGCTCGGTCTTGCGCTCGAGCGCGGAGGCCACCGTCAGGCTGATGCCGACGGGATTATTGACCTCATGCGCGACGCCCGCAACCATGCGCCCGAGAGCGGCGAGCTTCTCGGCTTCGATCAGCGAGGCCTGCGTCTCGCGCAGGTTCCGGAGCGCCGTTTCGGCGGCCTCCTTCGCCTTGCGCATTTCCAGCTCGCTTTTYTTGCGTTCGCCGATGTCCAGCGCCACCGTGACGATCTTGTCGACCTCGCCATCGGCATCCAGCAGCGGCAGCTTGTTGACCARCCATTGCCGCATCACGCAGCAGGAATCGAGGTACTCCTCTTCGTAGAATCCGAGGCCGGCCTTGGTCGCCAGCACGCGCTTGTCGTTCGAGTCGGTCTTGCTGGCGCCGTAGCGCGACATCAATTCGCCGGTGGTGCGGCCGAGCGCATCCTCCGGCTCGACATTGAAGATGCCGGCCATGTAGCGGTTCATCAAGACGTAGCGCAGCTCGCGATCCTTGACGTTGATCACCGCCGGCACCGTGTCGATGACCTGCTGCAGCAATCGGCGGCCTTCGGCGATGGCCGTCTCGGCGCGCTTCTGATCGGTGATGTCGCGAACGACGCCTTCGTAGCGCAGCACCTCGCCGCTCTCGTCGCGCACGACGGTGGCGCTGTCCGACAGCCAGCGGATCTCGCCATTGCGCCGCCGCACCTGGTACTCGAACTCACGCACCATGCCATCGCGCTGCATCAGCTTCTGATAGCGCTTGCGCGCCAGCGGGTGCACATAGATGGTGTCGGCGATGTCGCTCACGCTCTGGATCAGATCGCTCGCCGAATCGTACCCCATGATCCGCGCCAGCGCCGGATTGGCATTGAGCACGAGCCCGCTCGGCGTGGTCACATAGATGCCGTCGATCGAAGCCTCGAACAGCTTGCGATAGCTCTCCTCGGCCAGCCGCTGCTCGGCCAGCGCGCGCACCGCCGCCTCGCGCGCGGCGTCGGCGTCCTGCAAGGTCTGTCGGAACACCTCSGCGGCGCGGGCGATGTCGCCGATCTCGTTCTGCACRTCGGTCTGCGGAATCGCCGTCGACTTCTCGCCTGCGGCCAGCGCCCGRATCGAGCGAGCGATCGAGGCCAGCGGCCGCACCGTGCGGCGRACCACGAAGGAGGCGGCGAAAATGCCGATCAGAACCCCGGCCGTGCCGAAAATGATGCTCTGCCATTTGGTCTCCGCCAGGGTGCGGGCGAAGTCGCGCGCCAGGACCTTGCCCTGGCTCGCGCTCAGCGCCCGCAGCAGCTCGGTGACGCGGCCGATCAGCCGGCCTTCGATGCCCAGCACCTCCTTGTCGAGCCGCGCGATYTCGTCCTCGGTGCCGGCGATGGCGATGATCGCCTCGGCGTAACGATCCGCTGCCGCGCGCAGCGCCTTGTCCTGGATCGGTGTCGCGCGGATGCTGCGCGCCGCCTGCTCGGCGCCGGCCGGATCGCGCGCCAGCAGCGCGGCGCCGATCTGGTTCTGCACCTTGAACAGCGCCCGCGCGGTGTCGCGCTCGGTCACGCCCGCGATCGCYTCCTCGAAGCCTTCGCGCGCCGCCGGCAGGCCRGACAGCAACTCGGCGCGCTGTGCGATCAGCGCGCTRATCCGGTCGATACCCTCGCGATAATTGCTGAGCCGCTGCGCCACGCCRTCGATCGTCGCCTGCTGCTCCGGCGCCAGCTGCAGGCGCGTCTTCTTCAACAAGGCGCTGAGCTCGGTCGCCGCCTCCATGACGCGGTCGGAGCGCGAGGCTGGATCCGTGACGAAATCGCGCGCCGCGAGCCGCAGCTCGTTCATGCGCTGATCGATCTCCTCGGCGAGATCGCCGACGCCCTGCAGCCGCTGCAGCTCGGCAAAGGTGGAATCGATGTGGCGAATGGCGATGACGCTCGCCATGCTGGTGGCGGTGATCACGGCGAGCAGCAGCAGAAAGCTGCCAAAAATCATCCGACCGATCGTCATCGATCGGAGCGAACTGCAGGCGGTGCCGAAATCAACTGGTTTACTCATGGGTCCGGTGCTCGGAACCGCAATATATACGAGCCGCGAYGCGGCCAACTGAACATATCAGGAACAGAACCGATCCGCACGCACTCCGCAAGACGAAAAATGGCGTGTGCGGTTAACCGGCCGCACCGAATTCGAAGATCTCCCCATCATAGCCGGCCTCCGGCGGAATGCGCAGCTGCCGGCCGCCATCCGCGGTCTTGGTCATGACCGGCATGACGGTGACGATGTCCATGTCCCGGGCCGCCGCGAGTGCATCCGCCACCGCCGGCTGCTTGCCGAGCCGGATCAGGTTGCGGGTCGTCGGGAACGGCAGCTTGAAACGGCCATCCTCGCCGCCCGCGAGCGCCTCGCGCGGCGAGACCCAGAYCGAGTCGGTCGATTCCCGGCCGTCATGGGCGCCGAGSTGGTCCGGCGGCGCTGCCGCCAGGAAGAACCAGGTGTCGAAGCGCTTCGGCATCCCCTCCGGGGTGATCCAATGCGCGTAGGGCACCAGCGCATCGAGCGCCAGCACGAGGCCATGGCGCTCGAGCACTTCGAGGAAGCTGACCTTGCCTTCGCAGAGCGGCAGCCGGTGCGCGGCCTCGATCTCGCGCGCCGCCGCCGCATCGATCAGCGCGCCAGAGCCCCTGGCCCGCGCYAGCAAGATGCCGCTTTCCTCGAACGTCTCGCGGATGCCGGCAATCCGGAAGCCGAGCGCCTCGGCCTGAACGGCATCGCCGCCGGCATAGAGTTCGGGCATCCCGGCAATCTCGCGGTCGCCCTTGTCGACGCTGCCGCCCGGAAACACCAGTGCGCCCGAGTTGAACTCGATCTGATGGTGACGCACCATCATGAACACCTCGATCTCGCGGGCGGCTGCGTTGTCGCGCAGCAACAGCACGGTCGAGGCGGGACGGACGGCGGCAATGTCGGCCATGGTCACTCCGCGGCGCTGGCGTGGGGTTGCAGATTGGCCCGGGCATCGTAGCGTGCGACCCGCGACAGGAGATAGTCGACCTCGGCCTTGGCTGCRGCGCTGATGCCGGAGGCCGGCTTGCGCTGCGCCGCGGAGGCGATRGCGCCGCGCYTCTGCAGCACGTATTTGCGSACGGCGAGCCCTGCCCCCGGCTGCTGCTCRTAGCGCACCAGCGGCAGATGCGCATCGAACAGGTCATGCGCGGCATCGCGTTTTCCGGCCTGCGACAGCTTGACGACATCGACCAGCATTTCCGGGAAGGCATAGCCGGTCATGGCGCCGTCGGCGCCGCGSTCCATCTCRAAATCGAGGAACAGGCCGCCATTGCCGCACAGGATCGACAGCGGCCGCAACGACCCGTCCTTCTGGAACGCACGCAGCGCCGAGATCTTCTCCAGGCCCGGCCAATCCTCGTGCTTGAGCATCACGCAGGAGGCGCTRTCCATGACGATCTTGCGGATCACGGCCGGCGTGAACACGACCTGCTGGGTCAGCGGATAGTCCTGCAGCACCCAGGGAATGTCCTCGCCGATCGCATCCTGCGCMTGCTTGAAATAGCCGGTGATCTGGTCGTCGGTGCGCAGGCTCGGCGGCGGGGCGATCATGACGCCGGCAGCGCCCGCATCCAWCGTGGCCCGGGCCAGCGCGCGCATCGTCGCAAAGCCGGGCGAGGACACGCCGACGATGATCTGCAGGTTTTTCGCGCGCTTGACGAAACGGATGGCAACCTCGGCGGATTCAGCCGCATCGAGTTTCGGTGCCTCGCCCATGATGCCCAGCACGGTAATGCCGTCACAGCCCGCCTCGGCGTAGAAATCGACCAGGCGGTCGATCGAGGCCTCGTCGATGCGGCCGTCATCGTGGAACGGCGTCGGCGCGATCGCGAAGGTGCCCTTGGCGGCGGCGGTGAGTTTCATCGTCAGCTCTCCAACATCTCTGGTCTCAGTCCGGGTTTGCGCCAGGCGCAGGCCGGAATGACCATCTGAATACATCAAAACCGCCGGGCGGACTTTTGAATGTCGGCCTCCGAAAAGAATATCTCCTCTGCATGAACAGCGATGTCCTCGGGCCGCCAGGCCGAGGATGGCGGCTTCCAGCCGTCCATTTCCATCATGCGCAACTCGCGCACGCCGCGCGGGCCGGAGACGCCGAGCACCTTGCCGGTCTGATCGCCGGAGAGGTGGCTGACCATATACAGCACCGCCGGCGCGATGCCTTCGGGCGTCAGTGCGGCGCCCGGATTTTCCTTGTAGCGCGGCAGGTCGGCGGTCATCCGTGTCAGCGCGCCCGGCGCCAGGGTCCACACCCGGATGTTGTACTTGCGGCCCTCCACCGCCAGCACGTTGGACAGGCCCCAGATACCGCCCTTCGCCGCGCCGTAATTGGACTGGCCGAAATTGCCGATCAGCCCGGAGGTCGAGGACGTGTTGACRATGACGCCGCCGCCATTGTCGCGCATCCAGCGGAACACCGGCAAGGTGCAGCAGAAAGTGCCTTTGAGGTGGACCTGGATCACCTTGTCCCAATCGGCCTCGCTGGACTTGGCAAAGGTCTGGTCGCGCAGGATGCCGGCATTGTTGACCAGAATGTCGGCGCGGCCGAAATGCCGGATCGCATCGTCGAACACCGACTGCCCGCCGGCCATGGTCGAGATGTCGGCGCCATTGGCGACCGCACGGCCGCCCTCCGCCATGATCGCGGCCGCCACCTGCCCGGCCATCGACAGATCCGAGCCGGACCCATCACGCGGCCCGCCGAGATCGTTGACCACCACCGCCGCGCCCTCGCGCGCGAACAGCCTTGCATAGGCCTCGCCGAGGCCACCACCAGCGCCGGTGATCAGCGCCACCTTGCCGTCGAGCAGTCCCATGTGTGCCTCCGCAGAGCTGTTTGTTCTTCTCCGTCATGGCCGGGCTTGACCCGGCCATCCATCTCATGAGGAGGCATCGCGTGGATGCCCGGGTCAAGCCCGGGGCATGACGACAACAAACAGGCGAGCCTCACATGCCAAGCATCATCCGAGCACGGTTTTGCCGTTCTTGATCACGGTGACGTCTGTCTCTTATACACATCTAGATGTGTATAAGAGACAGGCACGGTTTTGCCGTTCTTGATCACGGTGACGTTGCGCGACTTCACGCGCGCCTCGAACGAGATCACATGGCCGTCCTTCCACAGATCGACCGTCACGGTCTCGCCGGGAAACACCGGCGAGGAGAACCGCGCGGCATGCTGCCTGAACGCCGAGGCATCATAGTCGGCATAGGTCTGCAGCACGGCGCGGCAGGTCAGGCCATAGGTGCACATGCCATGCAGGATCGGGCGCGGGAAACCGGCGCGGCGCGCAAACTCGGGATCCGAATGCAGCGGATTGCGGTCGCCGCACAGGCGGTAGATCAGCGCCTGGTCGGGCCGCGTCGAAATCTCGACGCTGCGATCGGGCGCGCGGGAGGGCACCGGATGCGGCTCCGGGATGCCGCCGGAGGGACCGCCAAAGCCGCCATCGCCACGGGCGAAGCGCGAGGCCACCAGGGTCGCCAGCGGCGCACCGCTCTCGTCGCGCAGGATGGTCTGATGGCGAATGACGGCGCCCTTGTCCTTGCCCTTGTCGGACACCGCCAGCACCGAGGAATCGGCGGTGATCTTCGCTGCCACGGCGAGCGGCTGATGGAACGTGATGTCGCGCTCGCCATCGACGACCAGCACGCGGTTGAGCTTCATGTCACCCGGGCCTGCGCCCCAGGCAGCGACCGAGGCGAAGGTCGGCACCACCTTCAGCGGCCGCGGCTCGGCGGTGGCCTCGTTGACAAAGGCAAGCTCCCTTTCATCCATCGGGTCGGCGCCCATGCCGATGCCATAGGCGTACAGCATCACCTCGCGATCGGTGTAGGCATATGGCTGCCCCATCGCCTGCATCGCCATCAGCTCATCGTAGTTGATCGGCATGTTGTTGGTGTCCTCCCGGAAACGCATTCTTCGTAGGGTGGGCAAAGCGAAACGTGCCCACCATCTTCATCGCGGTAGAACGGTGGGCACGGTGCTCCGCACCCTTGCCCACCCTACGACGTCATGCCTCTCCCATGACTCGTGGGACTCGCCGCTCGATCCCCACCGTCATTGCGAGCGACGCGAAGCAACCCAGAGTTTCGCCCGCGACTCTGGATTGCTTCGTCGCTTCGCTCCTCGCAATGACGCGGGGCTGCATCTCTTCTCCTCACCTACACCGGCGTGAAGAACGGCAGCGGGGCTCCGTCGGTCGGCTTGAACACCACCTTCACCTTCTGGCCGATCTTCAAGCTGTCGAGATCGCAATCGACGAARTTGGTCTGCAGCGATGGTCCTTCCTTCAAGGTGACGTAACCGATCGCATACGGTCCTGTCGGCGACTTGCGCATGATCGAGAACGTGTAGATCTCCCCCTCGCCCGCGCTCTGCTCCCATACGGTCTGATCAGAGAAGCAGAACGGGCAGATCGAGCGCGGAAAGTAGTGCGCCTCGCCGCAGGCGGTGCAGCGCTTGATCAGGAACTTGCCCTCGGCGGCGGCATCCCAGAACGGCTTGGTCTCGGGATTGGTGATCGGGGCCGGCAGTTTCTTCGCTTCRGACATCACACGCGCTCCAGAATGCAGGTCGAGGCGGCGTGGCGCACGCCGAGCAGGCCACCGGTGCCGTGGGCGATGGCGAGGTCGCAGTTTTGCACCTGGACCTTCGGATGGGCTTCGCCGCGCAATTGGCGCACGGCCTCGATCACCTTGGTCATGCCGCCGCGATTGACCGGATGGTTGCTGCAGAGCCCGCCGCCATCGGTGTTGAACGGCAGCTTGCCGACGCCGGAGATGAGGTTGCCGTCGGCGACGAACTTGCCGCCCTCGCCTTTCTTGCAGAATCCGAGATCCTCGAGCTGCATCAAGACCGTGATGGTGAAGCTGTCATAGATCGAGGCGTATTTGATATCCTTGGGCGTCACGCCCGCCTCCKCGAAGGCGCGCGGGCCGGACCAGACGCCGGCCGAATAGGTCAGGTCGAGATCCTTGCCGCCGCGCGGCCCCTTCATSGCCTCGCCATGGCCGATCAGCCGCACCAGCGGCTTCTTCAGGCTCTTGGCGATGTCAGGCGTGGTCACGATCAACGCGCCGCCGCCATCGGTGACGACGCAGCAATCCATGCGATGCAGRGGATCGGAGATCATCGGCGAGTTGAGGACGTCCTCGACCGTSACMACCTCCTTGAGCATGGCATGCGGATTGTACTGCGCGTGATGCGAGGCAGCGACCTTGATCCAGGCGAGTTGCTCCGAGGTGGTGCCGTAATCGTGCATGTGGCGCATCGCACACATGCCATAGGCGTTGTGCGTGGTGGCGCCATAGGCCAGCTCGAAATCGGCCTCAGCGCCGGCGGCGCGCGGCGGCATCGGCCCGGTGCGCGGCTTGCCGGCGAGCGTGATCAGCGCAATCGARCATTTGCCGGCTGCKATCGCTTCGGCCGCGTGCCCGACGTGAATGAGATAGGAGCAGCCGCCGGTCTCGGTGGAATCGATGTGCCGAACCTTCAGGCCCAGATAATCGACCATCGGCCAGGCGCCGCCCGGCGCATCGCCGGCGCAGAAATAGCCGTCGACATCCTTGGCGCTGAGCCCGGCATCCTCCAGCGCGCCCTTGGCCACTTCGGCATGCAGCTGCGCGGTCGATTTGTCGGGTGCGTGCCGGGTCGGATGCTCATAGATCCCGGCAATGTAGGCCTTGCCCTTGATGGTCAATTCCGTCTCCGCTTCCTGTCGTTTCGTCCCGAATGGTTGGAGATTTTTTGGACCCTCGCACGAGCCTTGGCAAGCGCGGAAAATATTCCGCGCGGTGGAGATGAGCCGTGGTCTTGCCCTTCACTCCGCTGTCGTCCCAGGYCAAGCCCGGGACGACACCGGTGATGACGCGCGATCTTGCCCATATCGAACTACGCATGACCTCGCATTCCCGCGGYAGRCACTGCCCGGGTCATGCTGCTCTCGCTCACCCTCATCTGGTCGGAGGGCGCAGGGAAGGCCAGGCGTCGGCTGACGCCTGCTGAGAAAAATGCAGGCGGCAGGTACCACAGGTGCAACCGGAACACCGGCCTTCCCTGCGCGACGGTCTTCACGCTTATACGCAGTCTGCCTGGTGCGCCGGCTTGTTGGCCACCATTCGCGACAATGGGCTTCAGCGCACTGCGCGGGACACCAGCATCGGGGTGTCGGCACGCTGCGACTTCACGTCCACGCCCAGCCGTTCGTCCGCGCATCCGTGTAGGACACGCTGCGGCTCGATCGCGGCCATCGCTCCCCGCCTCGCGTGTCGTGACGATCGCGCGCAACGCCCCTTCCGAGTGAGGCGGGATCGGCGCAGTAGAACACGATTTCTGTTTTTCGTAAAGCGCCATCTGCCCGACGGGCAGTTGGCTGCGCGACGCGACGCTGGCGTCAGTCAAGACTGGGCCCCGCGCTCCGCCGGCATGCGACGACCCGAAGTTGCAGAAATGGCCGACGTGTCTTTCTTCATGAACCCAATCCGGGCTCAGCCCGACAACTTGAGGCGGGCTGCCATACGAGCCGCCGACAGCCAAGACCGATCGCCGAACGGTGTTCGGCGATGCCGCATCGTGCATGCCAGCTGCGCGACCGTCGGGTCGCTCAACGTCGAAAGTTCGAGCCCCGCCGCTCCGGCTCGATCTCATCTTCCGTTGCTGAAACACAGTTCCGGCCGATCACGTCATCTACCGACAGGAGAGAGCAATGCCGAGGACGATCCGCAAATTCTGGGGTCCGATGAAGGGCCGCGCGACGCTCAACTTCAACTGGCCACTTATCAACYACGATTCCGTCGTGCTGATCACGGCAGCCGAGTATCAGACGACAACGCCCCCCAGCAACGAGCACCGCTTCATCGGCGCCGCCAACATCACGGTCGAGAACATTGCCCCGCACGGACCACCCTTCGATCCCAACCATGGCGTGACCTTCGTGGTGAAGGTCGATTGGGGCAGCCCGCTGCCGATCGTCACCGACATCACCGTCCTCGACAATCCGCCCATCGAAGTGCAGCTGTAGTTTCTTGATCGAACCAGGAACAGGCACATGCCCCGTACGATTCGAAAATATTGGGGAGCGTTCCGTGGCCGCGAGACGCTCAATTTCAACTGGCCGGCGATCGACCACGACTCCGTCGTTCTGGTCACCGCCTCCGAATACAACGCCCAGCACGCCCGCTTCATCGGAGCGGCATCGATTACTGTATCGAACATCGCGCCTCACGGCCCGCCCTACGATCCGAACCACGGCGTCACTTTCGTGGTCAATGCCGACTGGGGCTCAGCCATCAACGTCGTCACCGACATCACCGTGCTCGACGCCAAGCCGCTGGAGGTCCAGACTTACCTGCCACCGCGACCTAACAATATGGGACTGCGCATGCAGTACCAGGAATCCAATGAGTGGTGCTGGATGGCCGTCGCGACCAGCATCAACCATTTCTATAATCCGGCAAGCACCTGGACGCAGTGCCAGATCATGACGGTGGTGGGGCATAACATCAACGGCTTCCCCTCCAACACGAGCGCATGCCCCAGCGCGCAGGTGCTCAGGGACCACCCGGCGCTCGCCAAGGCCCTCGCGAATCCCTACGASAAGGCAGTCGAGTTCATCCTCGACGACGCCGCCTATGGGATAGATCGCCGCTATCTGAAATCCGGCGGCGTGACCGATCCACTGAAGGTCACCGGCAATTTCGACAGCTATCACGGCGCCGACSTCAGCCTCCAGCAGATTGCGGCCCAGATCAATGCGGGCCGGCCGATCGCGGTCGACATCACCTGGCGTGACAACTCCGGCTCACACGTGGTGGCGATCGCCGGGGTGCTCGGGGACAGCCTGCTGATCCTCGACCCTGCCAATGGCGAATCCGTGGTCCGGTTCGGCGACTTCCCGGGGACCTACYTCAACGGCGCCAAGCTGGACGGCTACACGTTCACCAAACGATAGCGCGCCCAAGGTCGCAACGAGCGGCAGATAGGTCCGTGGCGTCCATCGATCGAGGACGTGCACTCATCGCACGTTCGATCGCATTGCTCCTGAGCAATGCGAYCAGCACGACAATCCAGAGCTGCCCAAACTCTGGATTGCTTTGTCACGAAGTCCGCCCTCGAGGTTCGCCGATTGCGAGATCGGGGGATCCTCTCGATGCGGACGAACTGCCCTCGCAACRCGGTCGATGTCGATGCAGTGATCAACCAGCTCAAACAGCGCAATTGAGCTTGCGAGTGTTGGCATCTCTCCTCCGTCCCGTGACCGAAATGTCCCGGACGTCACTCGGGTCACCCCGCGTCAGCTCAAATCGCGCAAGCGGCGTCACGGAACGAAGCGCGTGACCGGCCGTTGCCCCTGCGCTGCATCATTTCCCGGATCCTCCGGCTGTCATGCACGCCTTTCCATGAGGGCAGATCATGACCGCAGCCCGGACCACGGCACGTGCACTGGCAGCATCAACGCCGAGCCTCCTTGCCAGCCCAGTTCCATCCTTGAGGCCTCTGGCGCGTCGCGGCAAGTCGCTGTCCAAGACTCATCCCTTTCTGCTGGCAGCAGCAGCGACCACGGCCGCCTTGGTCGTCACCGCCCTGATCAATCGCCGGCTGGCCAAGTCCGCCGAACGGGCCAATCCGCCTGCCGGCCAGTTCATGGATGTCGACGGCGTCCGGCTGCATTATGTCGAGCGCGGCACCGGCATGCCGCTGGTGCTGCTGCATGGCAACGGCAGCATGATCCAGGACTTCGCCTCAAGCGGGCTGATCGACCTGGCTGCGCAGAACTACCGCGTGATCGCGTTCGATCGGCCGGGCTTCGGCCACAGCGACCGGCCGCGCAATGTCGTCTGGACGCCGACGGCGCAGGCCGGCTTGATCAAGAGCGCGCTCGACCGGTTGGGCGTGTCGGAGGCCTTCGTCCTCGGCCACTCCTGGGGCGCCTCCGTGGCGGTTGCGCTGGCCCTCGAACATCCCGCCATGGTCAAGGGCATGGTGCTCGCCTCCGGCTATTACTATCCGACCTTCCGTTCCGACGTGGTGGCAGGATCCGCTCCCGCCATTCCGCTGCTGGGCGACATTCTGCGCTACACGATCTCTCCCCTGATCAGCCGCATGATGTGGCCGCTGCTGATGGCCAAGCTGTTCGGTCCCCGGTCGGTGCCGGCCAAGTTTGCCGGTTTTCCGAAGGAACTGGCGGTCCGCCCGTCGCAGATCCGCGCCTCCGCYGCAGAAGCCGCCCTCATGATTCCCGATSCATTCCGCTTCAGGAAGGCCTACGGTGACTTGAAGATGCCGGTCGTGATCGTTGCCGGCGACCAGGACCGCCTGATCGATATCGACGCGCAATCCCGGCGTCTGCATCAGGCTATCAGCCACAGCACGTTTCGCCGGGTTCGCGGCGCTGGCCACATGGTTCATCAGACGGCGACCGAGGCCGTCATGTCCTCGATCGACGAGGTGGCCGCGGCGGCCTAGCCCGAAGGGCTGCCGCCGCACCGCGCGTCGCGGGCGCGGAGGCAGCAACGACAAGGGGGGAGCGAATTGTGATGCCCGCCGAGGGCGCGAGCATGCCGGTCTGGCACGAAAAGCATCTGCGCGCCGCAACCAAAGCGGCTGGCGTCGCCCTGTGGTCGTGGAACGTCGACACCGACGCCATCACGATGGATGAGCGTGCCTATGAGCTGTGGGARGTGTCCAAAACCCACGGCCAGATCACGTTCGAGGTCCTGTCGCGGAACATYCATCCGGCCGATCTGGAGCGGGTGAGATCGGCGTTCTCCGCGACGCGATCCATCGTCGGCGCCTATGAGATCGATTTCCGCATTCTGGCTGATGGCGAGGTCCGCTGGATCTCAGCGCGCGGCCAAGGCGATGACGCCGACATCGCCGACCGGCTGATGTTCGGTATCTTCCTCGACGTGACCCAGCGCAAGCAGGCYGAAGAAGCCAACGAGCTGCTGGCRGGCGAGATGAGCCACCGGGTCAAGAACCTGCTGACGATCGCCACGGCACTGACGCAGATGACGTCGCGCACGGCGGCGACGAAGGAGGACATGGCYCATGATCTCGCCAGCCGGTTGATCGCGCTGGGCCGTGCGCAGGACCTGATCCATTCAAGGCCAGGCCGGACGAGCGCTGCGGCCCTGCTCGGCGATCTCGTCTC
>BFBZ01000451.1_pt1 | contig 40432 bp, 37 predicted proteins | sample 1888401 | NCBI WGS metagenome assembly BFBZ01 (sample SAMD00112614, study PRJDB3348) | symbiont metagenome | host: Chara braunii | reverse complement strand
CGGACTTCCTCGTCGCGGCCTTGCAGTATTTTGAGTAGATGTATGCCACGGCTTTTTCGAACCGAGTCTGCTTCTCCGGGTCCACGTATACTTGGACACTCTTTACAGTCACGTCGCAGATAGGGCGGCCTGTGCTTTCATTATCGTAGTTTGCGCACATGAGCGGATTCTCGCCCGTGAAGACCGTGAACTTACCTGGCGCTCGCCATGCATCTCCCTGCCGAGTCTCACCGAGAATGACACTGCTGAAGTTAAACTCTCTTATGGCGCCGTACTTCTCTTTTCCGCGATCCAAGTCGCCTTCTACGCGCACCACGCAGGATGATTCATCAGCCTTGATTCTGAGAGCCCTGAATACGTCGAAACTCATCGGCGGATTTGTTTGGAAGTATTTGTATGTGTGTGGCCACGGGACGAAGCCCTTGCTGTCCTGTTGCACGTCGGTCAATTCCACGTCGCCGCCGGACAAAATGAAGGCGGCCGTCTGCGCGAATGTTTGTGCGTGGCTTGGTTGCGCTGCCAGACACAGAATTGGTGCGATCCATGAAATGCGGCCAAGCATGTTATCGCCCTCCCTCAAACGATGGCACCAAAAGTCCAATCCAACCATCTCGGCAAATGCCTTGTCGATGACGGACGCGCTCATGGGAGATGTCCAAAAGCAAAATCTCAAAAGGCCCGCGCTAGATAAAGATCGACGCAATTAGGTCATTGCGCCGCAATCATTCGGCCCTAGAAATATGTCTCTATATAATCGGCTCTGCTCCGCTGCGGCGGGTTCCAAAATTAGCCACGTTCTGCACATCAGACGCGCCCCGATTGCGCTACTGGCTGCGATACGGTTAATTATATCTTTACAGACCCCACATATTGTGTTGTGCCAGATTCGCATGAATCTAGAGAGACTTAGATGACCCGCGCTTCGATGAAGGCCAAGATCGTGCACATCACAGTCGAAAAGGACGAGAGCGGTCTCTTGTTCGCGACAAGTGTCGATCTGAAGGGCCTCCTCGTCGCCAAGCCGACGAGAGAAGCCCTTGAAGCGGCGATCCCGGTTGCTATCACCGCGCTCTACAAAGCGTGCGGGGTGTCCGTGGTCGTCACAATGGTCGAAGACGGCGAAGAAGAACTCTCGCCGTGGGTAGCCGTTCCTGTTCCGCCTGCAGTAGCTCAAGCGGTTCTCGATCAGCAGGGCTAGAAGCCGCGCTTCGCTTTGATCTTCTTGAAGGTTGCCGCCCTTTGCTGGGGCGTCATCGGCACAGGATCGGGAACGCTGTAGCATTCGCCGTCCTTGGAACACTGGAATACTTCCGGCACTCCACTGGGCCGCAGGTCAAGGCGGCCAATGCCTGAGTAGTACTCCTCGGCAGTCATCGATTCCGGGTCACCACAAGTCATCTCACAAAGCCTTTGAGTGTGTCGGCCCTTGAGAGGCACCGACGTTTTATCCCCCGGCCGGGCCTTTGGGACCCGTCCGCGTGCTCCGTTTTCTTGTTCGACGCCGACCCTGTTACTTATGCCCGGCACCCTTATTTGGCACCGGTTAGACAACCCTGACTCCTATGGGGCCTCCGGAGGACGACGCGATATTCCGCCCTGCCAAGCTGGAAGCTAGGCAGCACACCGGTCGAAATCCTGAGTGATTGCGCCCACCGGGGACTGGGAACGCAACCCCGCCGGACAGTCAGAACGCTATGACAAACTCGTTGCATGCGTCAAGCTATAGGCAACGATTCTGAATCGAACACTAAGTCTTGTGCCCTCCATGTGAGTTCTGTGAGTAGTGGGGACGACTCAGGTGCGGCGCAGCAAGTATCGAGGACTCCAAACGGATTTGAAATGAAGGGATTGTTTTCGCTCGGTCACCGCGTTGTCACAAAGCCCCTGTCAACCGCCGACTGGCGGGAAATGAGGTGCGAAATTACCGTTTTCCCCGCACACCAAAACTACATCTAGGGTTCGTTTGGCCGTCGGCGGGATTGCAATCTTCTCTGATCTCGCTCTTGGCGATCTATCCGGTGCGGGCCACTATCCTTGGCAACTCCCCAGCCATGCTGGATAAAGCCCGCGCCGCGGCCTTCGCCGCGGCGTTCCGGTCCCTAAGAACATGTCCGCCAAAACGCCAAACCTCAGCGATTTCCGCCGCATCGTCGTGAAGGTCGGCTCGTCGCTGCTCGTCGACGCGGCCGCGGGCAAGCTGAAGGAGGCGTGGCTCCTTTCGCTCGCCTCCGACATCGCGAAGCTCCACTCCGAAGGCCGCGACATCATCGTCGTCTCGTCGGGCTCGATCGCGCTCGGCCGCTCGGTCTTGAGGCTGCCGAAGGGCCCGCTCAAGCTCGAGGACAGCCAGGCCGCCGCCGCCGTCGGCCAGATCGCGCTCGCGCGCACCTGGTCTGAGGTGCTCGGCCAGCACGGCATCACCGCGGGACAGATCCTCGTCACGCTCACCGACACCGAGGAGCGCCGCCGCTATCTCAACGCGCGCTCGACCATCGGCAAGCTGCTCGAATGGAAGAGCGTGCCGGTCATCAACGAGAACGACACGGTCGCGACCAACGAGATCCGCTACGGCGACAACGACCGCCTCGCCGCGCGCGTCGCGACGATGGCGAGCGCAGACCTGCTCATTCTCCTTTCCGACATCGACGGCCTCTACGACGCGCCGCCGGCGTCGAACGCGAACGCGAAACACATCCCGCTGGTGCCGCGCATCAGCGCGGAGATCGAGGCGATGGCGGGCGACGCCGCGTCCGCCAATTCGCGCGGCGGCATGCGCACCAAGATCGAGGCCGGCAAGATCGCGACCACCGCGGGCACGCACATGGTCATCGCATCGGGCCACGTGCAGCATCCGCTCGCGGCGATTGCGGCGGGGGGGCTCGCGACCTGGTTCCTCACGCCGGCCAATCCCGTCACCTCGCGCAAGCGCTGGATCGCGGGCTCGCTCGAACCCAAGGGCACGCTCACCATCGACGCGGGCGCGGCCGCGGCGCTCCGCCGCGGGAGTAGCCTGCTGCCCGCCGGTGTTGTTCGCGTGGACGGAACGTTCGGACGCGGCGACGCCGTCATCATCCGCGGACCGGATGGCGCCGAGATCGGACGAGGCCTCGTGGCTTACGACGCGGACGACGCAGCGAAGATCATGCGCAAATCGTCGAGCGACATCGCGCTGATCCTCGGCATGGAAGGCCGCGCCGAGATGGTGCATCGCGACGATCTCGTGATGGGCGGAATGTGAAGAGACGGGATGTGAAGCGGCGGCGCGTCAGGATTTTCCTTACGACATTGGTCTGAAAATCGCTGCGCGTGTGAACCTCGGATGAACAGAGCAATCGGTGCGCGGATTTGACCGTACGCGTGCGCGCGGTCGATTGCCGCGCGGTCCGCTGTCGCGCGGCAACGCATCACGTTGTTCCCGCGCGCGGCATCACCTCCACTCTCTGTGTTTCGAAACAGGCTGGCACTGCAAAGCAGGTCAAGCAGGGAGAGGGGCTACCCGATGAAGAAGACAATTCTGGCAATCACCGCAGCGGCGTTCCTGAGCGGCTCGCTCGCGACACCCGCGTCCGCTTTCGTTTACGTTTTCCTTCCGGCCGTGCTGATGGCGAAGGAAGACAAGAACTTTAAGCCGGTGAACCCATACGCACCGGTCAAGAAGGCCAAGGCAGGCAAGAAGAAGAAGGCCTGAGAGCTCAAAACGCTCGTCTTAGAAGCGAGCGGTTGCGAGGCGTCTGACGACGCATGATCCCCAGCAAGTCTTTGGAGGGCAGCCCTGCCCTCCATTTTTTTTGAACACGTTTGAGTCCCGGAACACTTTTGCATCCAGCCTTGGCCGCATTCCGTTCGCAATCGCGACCTCGGAGGCGATCAGTGCGTTGCGCGCGTCCGAGCTTTGCGCAGATCATCTGATCAACCGCATGCTCGCGTCCGAGGAACGGCGCTTATAGCGGCCGTTCTAGCGCACCGGGAAATCGAAATAGGTGTCGCGGAACGGCTCGTTCTTCAGCGTGAAGTGCCACCATTCCTTCTTGTAGGGATCGAACCCGTGCCGCCGCATCGCGTCGGCCAGAATTTTGCGGTTGGCCTGCGCCTCCGCGCTCACGCTGCGATCCGACGGCCACGCCTTCGGGCTGAAGAAATCGAACGGCGTGCCCATATCGAGATCCTTGCCGTCAGCCTTCCTCGCCAACGTCATATCAATCGTCGAGCCGCGCGAATGTCCTGATCGCGACGCGATATAACCGTCTCGAAACAAAGTGCTTTTATCGACGTTCGGATAGAACTCGGCCTTCATTTTCGTGTCGTTGAGGTTGCGCGCCCATTGCACGAAGTGCGCGACCGCCCGCGTCGGCCGGTAGCAGTCGAACGCCTTCACCACCAGCCCGCGCGGCTCGAGCTCGCGCGCCACGGCAGCGAGCGCCGCAGCCGCTTGGCGGGTGAGATAGCAGACCGGCTTCTCGTAGCCGTGGATCGGCACACCGACGAAATTATGCGCCGTCAGGTAGCGCATCTCGACGACAAGATTGGGCACCACCGTCGAGGCATCGACGAACGACGCCGGGCGCTGCTGGGCGATGGATGGGGCCGGCATCAGCATGAGGAAGGCGGCCGCAAGCGCGGCCAAGGGAAGAACCAAGGAAAGGCGGGTCAATCTTGGGGAATCGGCCATGGACCCTATCTATTAGCCTCAAAACCTATCGAAATCCGAACGCCCTCCCCGCCCCAGGCCGAACGTGGTAATAAAGCTCGGATCGTAATGCCCGAGTTGAGCATAACCAGACTGTCATGACTGCGCCGCTGAAGACCATCGAAGGCTCCGCCGACATCTCCGGCGCGATGCGAGACATTGGCCGCCGGGCCAAGGCCGCGGCGCGCGTACTCGGGCTCGCGTCCAAAGCGCAAAAGGATCAAGCCCTTGCAGCGATGGCGAAAGCGGTCCGTGCCGACCGCGCCGCGATCCTCGCCGCCAACGCCGAGGACATGGCGGAAGGCCGCAAAGCAGGCCTCACCGGCTCCTTCCTTGACCGTCTAGAACTGAACGACAAGCGCATCGAGGGCATGGCCGAGGCGCTGGAGGTCGTGCGCGATCTCGCGGACCCCGTCGGCAAGGTCACCGAATCCTGGACGCGGCCGAACGGCATGACGATCGAGCGTGTGCGCGTACCGATTGGCGTCATCGGCATCATCTATGAGAGCCGCCCGAACGTCACAGCAGACGCCGGCGCGCTGGCGCTCAAGGCCGGCAACGCCGTAATCCTGCGCGGCGGCTCCGACAGCTATCGCTCCTCGCGCGCGATCCACGCGGCGATGGTCCGCGGCCTGCGCGAAGCGGGCTTGCCCGAGGATGCCATCGCGCTGGTGCCGACACGCGACCGCGCCGCGGTCGGCATGATGCTGCAAGGCCTCGACGGCGCCATTGACGTGATCGTGCCGCGCGGCGGCAAGAGCCTCGTCGCTCGCGTGCAGTCGGAAGCACGGGTGCCGGTGTTCGCGCATCTCGAGGGCGTTTGCCACATCTACGTGGACAAGACCGCGAAGCTCGACATGGCCAAGACCATCGTGCTGAACGGCAAGCTGCGGCGAACCGGCGTCTGCGGCGCGGCGGAGACGCTGCTGGTCGACAAGGCGGTGGAAGCGACGCATCTCAAGCCTCTGATCACGATGCTGCTCGACGCCGGCTGCGAGGTGCGCGGCGATGCAACGGTTCAGAAGGTTGATGCGCGCGTAAAACCCGCGACCGAGCAGGACTGGTCCACCGAATATCTCGACGCGATCATCACTGCCGGCGTTGTCGATGGTATTGGCTCGGCGATCGATCACATCGAGCGCTACGGCTCGCATCACACCGATGCGATCATCACCGAAGACAAGGCCGACGCGGAGAAATTCCTCAACGAGGTCGACTCCGCGATCGTGCTGCACAACGCCTCGACGCAATTCGCCGATGGCGGCGAGTTCGGCTTCGGTTCGGAGATCGGCATCGCCACCGGCAAGATGCACGCGCGTGGCCCCGTCGGCGCGGAGCAGCTCACCAGCTTCAAGTATCGCATCCACGGCACCGGGCAGATCCGCCCGTGACCGTTTCTTCGTCGCCCCGTTTCAGTGAGTTTGCGTTCGCGTGATGCTTCCGCCCCGCCTCGTCATGCCCCCGCATACGCCGGGGATGCGCATCGGCCTGTTCGGCGGGACGTTCGATCCGCCGCATTCCGCCCACCGCGACGCCAGCCTGCTGGCGATGAAACGGCTGAAGCTTGATCGCATCTGGTGGCTGGTGACGCCGGGCAATCCGCTGAAGGACACGCGCGGCCTGCAACCGCTGGAAAAGCGCATCGCCGCCGCCCGCACGCTGACCCATCATCCACGCATCGACGTGACCGGTCTCGAAGCCGTCATCAACACGCGCTACACCTACGACACACTGGAATTTCTCAAACGCCGCTGCCCGGGCGTGAAGTTCGTCTGGGTGATGGGCGCGGACAATCTGCGGAGCTTCTCCCGCTGGCAGAACTGGCGCGGCATCGCGAACCTCATGCCGATGGCAGTCGTGGACCGCATGGGCTCAAGCCTTTATGCCATTGGCAGCCGGGCGCCCGAGGCGCTGAAACGGTACCGGGTGCCAGAGGAAAAGGCCGTGACCCTCGCCAACCGGAAGCCGCCCGCCTGGGTTTACCTCCACGGCCTGAAATCGCCGCTGTCGTCGACCGCGCTCCGGGCGCTGCGCAAAGGAACAGCAAAAGCCTGAGCACCCAGTGGTTGAAACCCTCCGGGAAGCGGGCCATCTTTGAAACGTCAGCCCCGGCTGATTCCGGGACGTGAGACAACCGAAAGGAACTGAACCCCCTGTCTCCAACCGCAGCACCCCGGGCCAGCACACGCCGTGCGCCCGCCAAAGTCTCCAAGCGCCCAGAGGGCAAGGAGACTCTCCGCCTGGTTCTCGCAAGCCTCAATGACATGAAGGCCGAGGACACCATCACCATCGATCTCACCGGCAAAAGCTCGATCGCCGACGCCATGGTCGTGACCAGCGGCACCTCGAACCGCCATGTCATGTCCATCGCCGACAAAGCCATCGAGGCGCTCGAGAAGGCCGGCGTGAAAGGCATCCGCACCGAAGGCAAACGCAACGGCGACTGGGTGCTGATCGACGCGAGCGACGTCATCGTTCACGTCTTCCGCCCCGAGGTGCGCGCCTTCTACGACCTCGAAAAGATGTGGGCCGGCGGTTCACGCAATAAAAAACAAAGCTGACGATCCATGCGGCTCGTCGTTGCCGCGATCGGCCGGCTCAAGGACGGTCCTGAGCGTGAGCTCGTCGAGCGCTACCGCAAGCGCGCCGATCAGACTGGCAAGCGCATCGGCTTCCGCGACGTCGAAGTTCTGGAAATCAAGGAAAGCCGCGCGCAGGAGGTCGGCAAGCGCATGATCGAGGAATCGATCGCGCTCGCCAACGTCATCCCCGACAGGGCGATGATCGTCATTCTCGATCAGCGCGGCGAGAACCTCGACAGCGGGGCGCTCGCGACGCGGCTCGGCCGCTGGCGCGACGACGGCCGCCCCGCAACGGTGTTCGTGATCGGGGGCGACGATGGGCTGGCGCCCAGCATCCGTGACAAGGCCGCGTTCCGGCTCGCGTTCGGGGAATCGACCTGGCCGCATCCGCTGGTGCGGGCGATGCTGCTGGAGCAGCTTTACCGCAGCATGACGATCCTCTCTGGCCATCCGTATCACCGCGCGTAAGGGAAAGCCGCGTTGCTTTCGCCACATTGGCGCAGTACTCCCAATCCGATGAGGGCAAGGGGACCCGCTAGCGATTCGCGCCGCACTTTGGCGGCCGCGCTCTCCCTCGCCCTGGTCTCGCTTCTCCCCGGCACTGCGGTTTCGCAATCGGCACTCGATGCCCTGCGCCAACGCGATCAGGAGCTTGAGACCGCCCGCGCCGATCAGAAGCGCGCCGCCGATATGCGCGCCAAGCTCCGGCAGGAGATCGACGCGATCGGAGAGGATCGCCGCAAGCTCAATCAGGCGCTAATCGACACCGCCGCGCGGGTTCGTTCTGTGGAAAGCCGCATCGCCGAAACCGAAACCCGCCTCAAGCCGCTCGACGAGCGCGACCGCGACATCCGCGGCTCGCTCGAAGGCCGCCGCGCGGTCATCGCCGAAGTGCTGGCGGCGCTTCAACGAATCGGCCGCCATCCGCCGCCCGCGATCATGGTCCGGCCCGAGGACGCTCTGGTGTCCGTCCGCACTGCCATCATGCTTGGCGCCGTCCTGCCCGACATGCGCGTGCAGGCCGAGGCGCTGGCCACCGATCTCGCCGATCTGGTCAAGGTGCGGAACGAAATCGCCGAGGAAAAGAATCGCCTGCAGCGCGACGTGAATGCTCTCAACGAGGAACGCCTCCGCGTGGCTGCGCTGAGCGAGGAGCGGCAGCGGAAGCAAGTGGATACTGAAAAGGCCCTAGAGGCCGAGCGCCAGCGCGCCGTCGCCCTGGCCCGTCAGGTGGACAATCTCAAAGATTTGATCGGCAAGGCGGAACAGGGCCTCGACCCGGCGACCCGCCAGGCGCGGGCTGCCGCACGGACTGCTGCTGAAGAAAAAGCACGGGAAAACCGGGTCGATCTGGCCGCCTTAAAAGACCCCGGACGGCTGGTTCCAGCGATGGCCTTTGCCTCCGCCCGGGGACAATTGCCACTTCCGGTTAATGGCGTCCGGATCCGCGAATTTGGCGCTCCGGACGCCCTTGGCAGCACCGAAAAGGGCCTAACGATCGCGACTCGGGCCGGCGCCCAGGTCACGGTTCCGTGTGACGGATGGGTGGTATACGCCGGAGTTTTCCGCAATTACGGCCAAGTCTTGATCCTAAATGCGGGCGGCGGGTATCATGTCGTACTAGCCGGGATGGATCGGATTTCTGTCGATGTTGGCCAATTCGTGCTGACCGGTGAACCCGTTGCGACAATGGGGGGCGGTTCACAGGTGGCAACGTCCCTGGCTTCCGGCTCCAGCCAGCCTGTTCTGTATGTGGAGTTCCGCAAAGACGGCACCCCCGTCGATCCCGGCCCCTGGTGGGCAGCAAGTGAAGGCGAAAAGGTTCGCGGATAATGCGCAAGACATTCCTGATTCTCCTGGGTGCCGCTTCGGGTGCGGCGCTCACGCTCGCCGCCACGCAGCCGCGGCTCATGCAACATGCTCTCGCTCAGCTCAGCTCCACCGCGAAGGCGGCACCGGCTGACACTTACCGGCAGCTCAATCTGTTCGGCGATGTGTTCGAGCGCGTCCGCGCCGACTACGTCGAGAAGCCCGACGACACCAAGCTGATCGAATCCGCGATCAACGGCATGCTTGCCGGTCTCGATCCGCATTCGAGCTACATGGAGCCGAAGAGCTTCCGTGACATGCAGATCCAGACCCGCGGCGAGTTCGGCGGTCTCGGCATCGAAGTCACGATGGAAGACGGTCTGATCAAGGTCGTGGCTCCGATCGACGATACGCCCGCCGCCAAGGCCGGCGTCATGGCCAACGACATCATCACCCATCTCGATGACGAGGCGGTTCAGGGCCTCACGCTCAATCAGGCGGTCGAGAAGATGCGCGGCCCGGTCAACACCAAGATCCGGCTCAAGATCATGCGCAAGGGCCAGGACAAGCCGACCGAGGTGACGATCACCCGCGACGTCATTCGTGTTCGCGCCGTCCGCTTCCGCAACGAGGGCGACGACGTCGGTTACATCCGCATCACGCAGTTCAACGAGCAGACCACCGAGAACCTGAAGAAGGCGCTCACGGATATCAGCACCCAGATCCCGGCGGACAAGCTCAAGGGCTTCGTCATCGATCTGCGCAACAACCCGGGCGGCCTGCTCGATCAGGCGATCTCGGTGTCGGATGCGTTCCTCGAGAAGGGCGAAATCGTCTCCACCCGCGGCCGCAACGCCGAGGAAACGCAGCGCTTCAATGCTCGCGCCGGCGACCTCGCCAAGGGCAAGCCGATCATCGTGCTGGTCAACGGCGGCTCGGCTTCGGCGTCGGAAATCGTGGCCGGCGCATTGCAGGACCACAAGCGCGCGACCGTCGTCGGCACGCGTTCGTTCGGCAAGGGCTCGGTGCAGACGATCATCCCGCTTGGCGCCGGCAATGGCGCGCTGCGGCTGACCACGGCGCGCTACTACACGCCGTCGGGCAAGTCGATTCAGGCCAAGGGCATCGTGCCGGACATCGAAGTGCTGCAGGACGTACCGGAGGAGTTGAAGGCCCGCACCGACACCAAGGGCGAGTCCTCGCTGCGCGGCCATCTCAAGGCCGACGGAGAAGAGCAGACCGGCTCGCAGTCCTACATCCCGCCGGACCCCAAGGACGACAAGGCGCTCAAGCAAGCGCTCGACCTGATCCGCGGGGTCAAGACCCACGCCGCCTATCCGCCGAACCCGCGCGGCACGGCGAACTGAGCGGTTCGACATCGACAAAAGCACGGGGCGGCCCAACGGCCGCCCCGTTTGCTTTCCGGCATTGGCACTGCGTTCCGCCGGGTAAACGAAGAGTTAACGATCCGGCTTCTAGGCTCGGCCTCGTGATTCGCGAGAGCTGAAAGCCGTGGCCGACGACGAACTGAGCGCCCCTCTCGGCAAAAACCCCAAGACGAAGAGCCGCTTTCCTCTGGCGGTCCTGATTCCGTGGGCGATCGCAGGCGTGCTCGGCCTCTGCGTCGCCGTATTCGCCGGCTGGGCGCTGGTGGTCGACGATCCTTACGGCGGCGAGCCGATGGTGGTGGTCGCCGCCACGCAAACGCTGAACAAGGCCGAGCCGGCGCGTAGCGGAGCGGCTCAGCCCGAAACCAAAGCTGAGATTCCAAAAGCACCGAACGGCAAGGTCATCACCATGCCGACTCCGGACGGCGCTGAACCCGGCCCGCGCGTCTATGACGGCCCCGAGCCGCGGCAATCGCCGGTGCCGGGCGGCGCGTCGCTCGCGCCGGGCACACCGACAGTCACCATCATCGACGGCTCGACCGGCAAGCGTCAGGAAGTCCCGATCGGCGGCGCATCCGCCCCGCAGGACCCCCGTGCGCGCGTCGAGAGCAAGCTGCTCGAGAGCTCGCGTCACGGCAAGATTCCGCGCGTGGGCCCCGACGGATCGCGCCCGGCTGAGGTCTATGCCAAGCCGGTGAAACTCGTATCGAACCGCACCGATGCGCCGCGCATCGTCATCGTAGTCGGCGGACTCGGCGTCTCGACGGCTGCGACCGACGACGCCATCGCAAAGCTTCCTGCACCGGTCACCTTCGCTTTCGCGCCTTACGGACCGGAAGTGGATCGCGCCGCAACCCGCGCCCGCGCCGACGGCCACGAGGTGCTGCTCCAGCTCCCGATGGAGCCGTTCGAATATCCGGACAACGATCCCGGCCCGCAGACCATGCTGATGTCGCTGTCGGCCGATCAGAATATCGATCGCCTGTACTGGCTGATGAGCCGCTTCCAGGGCTATGTCGGCGTGGTGAACTTCATGGGCGCGCGCTTCACGTCGTCGGAGCCGGCGTTGTCGCCGGTGCTGCGCGAGGTCGGCAAGCGCGGTCTGATCTACGTGGACGACGGCACGTCGCCGCGCAGCCTCGCGAGCCAGATCACCAACGCCAACAACCTGCCGTTCGCGAAGGCCGACATCGTGCTCGATTCGGTGCCGACGCCAGCGAACATCGACCGCTCGCTGACACGCCTCGAAGCGCTTGCACGCGAGCGCGGCATTGCCGTCGGGATGGCGGCTGCATCGCCGGCCTCGATTGACCGCATTGCGCAATGGGCCAAGGCGCTCGAGGGCCGCGGCATTTCGCTGGTGCCGGTCACGGCGATCACGATCAAGCCCAAATCGAGCTAATCGGGGCCAGCTAAAGCGCCGCGATAAAGCGCTCGATTCAACCGGCATCTGACGCTATGGATTCCGGCCTGCACAGGCTCGCCGGACTTTCCAATGGCTTTTGAAAAGAAATTGGCCGACTACGAAAAGCTGCCCTACCGCCCCTGCGCGGGGCTTTGCGTCATCAACCGCCAGGGCCTCGTGTTCGTCGGCCGTAGAGCCGACGGGCCGGAGCACATCGACCGCGACCATGTCTGGCAGATGCCGCAGGGCGGCATCGACGAGGGCGAGGAGCCCTATCCCGCCGCGCTCCGCGAGCTGCGCGAGGAAACCAACATCCGCTCGGTTCGCAAGCTCGGCACCATCCGCAGTTGGCTCACCTATGACATCCCGCCGGTGATCGCCGGGCAGGCCTGGAAGGGCAAATACCGCGGCCAGAAGCAGAAGTGGTACGCGCTGCTGTTCACCGGCGACGACAGCGAGATCAACATCGTGAGCCCCGACGGCCACAAGCCGGAGTTCATCGCCTGGAAATGGGAGCCGATGAAGAATCTTCCGGACCTGGTGGTGCCGTTCAAACGCGACATCTACACGCGCGTCGTGAAGGAATTCTCCAAGTTCACGAGTCTCACGAAGCACGCCAAACGTTGATCGTTAAGCGGGGATCGCGCGGCGTCTCAGTTCGGCTGAACGATAAACGGCCCGATCGCGATCACCTTGCAATCGCGATCCTGACGCGCGCAGTCCGCCATCGCACCTTTTACCGCCGCATCCTCGTCGGCCGCACGAATCGCGATGCCGGGCCGTCCGGCGGCGCCAGCAGCCAGCGCGCTCCAGCCTCCCTGCGCGTTGCGGATGCGGCGAACCGTTTCCTCACGCAGCTCCGCGGACACCGCGGAGATCGCATCCGGCCGCAACAGGCCCGTCGGCTTCATGGTCTTCGGCAGCGGCACCACGAAGACGTCGTCGACGCTGACGATCATGCACGGCACGCCGGCATTGTTGCCGCAGAACTCGAGCGAGCGCCGCACAGCTTCGTCCTGACTTTGCTGCCCGTGATAGTACGAATAGCTGCCCGACGAATGCAGGGCGAGCGCCTTCGGCTTGTTCTGCGAGGCGTAATTCTTCTCGAGATTGGCCTTTCCGGTGTTGGACACCAGAGGAATGTCCGCCACCGAGAACGGCGTCTCGATCGCAGGGTTGCGCACCAGCCACGGCGCCGGCGGCAGCGGCGGCGCCGTCACCGCGGACACCACCTCGTTGCCGACCGCGTAGAGTTCGCAGCGACGCGGCGGCGGCTTGATCTCATCGGCGCGCGATTGACAGATTTGCAGCGCAGCCGCTTTGGCGATCTCGAGGTCGGGCTGAGCGGAGGCGAAGCCGATCGTCAGCGAGCCGACCGCGAGCGCCTTGGGCTCCGGCGCGTTCAGATAGTCGTTGCGGATCGCCTCGCGATAACGATCCGCGATGAACGGGATCGTGTCCGGCACCAGTGCGCGCGGCGCGCGCGGTGCGGCCGCCGCGGCTTGCGCGGTCGGTAGCGGCGCCGGCTCGACAGGGCCGATCCCCTTTTCGCGGTCGACGAGCATATAGGCGATGCCCGCGATGACGACCGCGGCGATGCCGCCCGCGAAGATCGCGCCCCGATGCGGCGTGGGCGCGCCCTTGAACTCCGGCTTCGGGGCCAACGCCGCCGCAGAACGCGGACCGCTGGTCTTCGGGCCGATCGAATAGGCGTGTACCGGCTGCGGGATGTTCTTCACCTGCTGCTCGCCGATGTCGGCGAACTGCACGGCGATCTTGTTGGCAACCTGCTCGTACACGGTGCGCGAGACGCAGATGCCACCCGGATCGGCGAGGCCTTCGAGGCGCGCCGCGATGTTGACGCCATCGCCGAGCAGATCGCCGTCGCGCTCGACCACGTCACCGACGGTGATGCCGATGCGGAAATTCATCTGCCGCTCGGGCGCCCGTTGCAGGTTGCGCGAGCGCAGCGCCTCCTGAATGTCGATTGCGGCGCGCACCGCTTCGACAGAGCTTGAGAATTCCGCGAAGACCGAATCGCCGCCGGTGTTGAAGATGCGGCCGGATGCTTTGACGATGAAATCGTCCATCACCTGGCGATAGGACGCGAGACATTGAAGCGTGTCTTCCTCGTCCTCCGCGATCATGCGGCTATAGCCGACGACGTCAGCGGCGAAGATGGCGGCAATCTTGCGTTTCATGGCAACCGGCAATCCAGGCCTGAAAACGGGGGCTTAGCTACGGCATTCACGGGCAACTTATGCCGCTATCGACTATAGCAAAAAAGGCGGCCCAATGGCTGGGACCGCCTTTTTAAACTCCCGCTCAGCGCACGAATTAGTGCATCGCCGTCCCGGGCATATGACCGTCGAGCGCCTTCAGGTGATCCAGGCGGGCGATCTCACGATCGAGCGCCGAGCCCTGCTCCATATCCTTGATCCGCGCCTCGGTTGCCGCGATCTGCGCCGCGAGCACCGCGCGGTCGAGGTCCTCCAGCGAGGCCGCCATGTCGGCCAGCACCGTCAGGCCGTTCGGACCGGTCTCAGCAAAGCCGCCGAGCACCACGATCTGCTGCTTCTCGCCGCCCGTGTACACGGTCATGATGCCGGGACGCAGGATCGTCACCAGCGGCGCGTGGCCGGCAAACACACCGAAGTCGCCCTCGGAGCCCGGCACATCGACCTGATCGACCTCGCCTGAGAAGACGAGCCGTTCCGGCGACGCAAGTTCGAAGTGGAAGGTGGCCATACCTGATCCTGCTGAGCTCGGTCCTGCTTACGCTGCTTCCGCAGCCAGCTTCTTGCCCTTCTCGATCGCCTCTTCGATCGAGCCGACCATGTAGAAGGCCGCTTCCGGCAGGTGGTCGTACTTGCCTTCCACCAGCCCCTTGAAGCCCTTGATGGTGTCCTGCAGGTCGACGAGCTTGCCCGGCGAGCCGGTGAACACTTCGGCGACGAAGAACGGCTGCGACAGGAAGCGCTCGATCTTGCGGGCGCGAGACACGGCCATCTTGTCCTCTTCGGACAGTTCGTCCATGCCGAGAATGGCGATGATGTCCTGCAGCGCCTTGTAGCGCTGGAGAACCTGCTGCACCGAACGCGCCACCGCGTAGTGCTCCTCGCCGACGATCAGCGGCGACAGCATGCGCGAGGTCGAGTCGAGCGGGTCCACGGCCGGATAGATGCCCTTCGCGGCGATATCGCGCGACAGCACGGTGGTGGCGTCCAAATGCGCGAACGAGGTCGCGGGCGCCGGGTCGGTCAAGTCGTCGGCCGGCACGTAAATCGCCTGCACCGAAGTGACCGAGCCCTTGGTCGTGGTGGTGATGCGTTCCTGCAGAGCGCCCATGTCGGTGGCGAGCGTCGGCTGATAGCCCACCGCCGAAGGAATACGGCCGAGCAGCGCCGACACTTCCGAGCCCGCCTGCGTGAAGCGGAAGATGTTGTCGACGAAGAACAGCACGTCCTGGCCTTGATCGCGGAAGTGCTCGGCGACGGTAAGGCCGGAGAGACCGACGCGGGCGCGGGCGCCCGGCGGCTCGTTCATCTGGCCGTACACCAGCGCGCACTTGGAGCCGGCGGTCGAGCCGTTGTTCTTCTTCGGATCCTTGTTGACGCCGGACTCGATCATCTCGTGATAGAGGTCGTTGCCCTCGCGGGTGCGCTCACCCACGCCGGCGAACACGGAGTAACCGCCGTGCGCCTTCGCGACGTTGTTGATGAGCTCCATGATCAGCACGGTCTTGCCGACGCCCGCGCCGCCGAACAGGCCGATCTTGCCGCCCTTGGCGTACGGCGCCAGCAGGTCCACGACCTTGATGCCGGTGACGAGAATCTGCGCTTCGGTGGACTGCTCGGTGTAGGCCGGCGCTTCCTGGTGGATGGCGCGGCGCGTCTTGGTCGGCACCGGACCGGCTTCGTCAACCGGATCGCCGACGACGTTGATGATGCGGCCGAGCGTCTCGTCTCCGACGGGCACCGAGATCGGCGCGCCGGTGTCGGTGCACTCCTGACCGCGGACCAGACCTTCCGAGGTGTCCATCGCGATCGTGCGGACGGTGTTCTCGCCGAGATGCTGCGCGACTTCGAGAACGAGGCGGTTGCCGCCGTTCTTGGTCTCGAGCGCGTTCAAGATCGCCGGCAGGTGATCCTCGAACTGCACGTCGACGACGGCGCCGATGACCTGCGTGATCTTTCCGACTGCGTTAGGGGTGGCCATTACTCAGTTCTCCTTCGGAAGTCTGCATTCAGACGACGGTCAACGTGACGGGCACGTTGCCGCGCGTGGCGCGTGAATAGGGACAAATCTTGTGAGCGTCTTCGACCAGCGCCTGGACCTTGGCCTTGTCGGCGCCCGGGAGCGAAACCTTGATGTCGGCCTTCAACGCGAAGCTGATGTCGTCCTTGTCGATGCCGATGCTGACAGTGACGCGCGCGTCCTGACCGTCGAGGCCATGCTTCTTGGCGAGCGCGAGGATCGCCTGACCGAAGCACGACGACCAGCCGAGCGCAAAGAGCTGCTCGGGGTTATGACCTTCGCCGTTGCCGCCCATCTCCTTGGGCAGCGCCATCGCAAGACCGAGTCCGCCGTTGTCGAGCACGGCGCGGCCGTTGCGTCCACCTTTCGTCGTCGCCGTCGTGGTGTATGCCATCGTACGTCTCCCGACTTAGAGTGCCTCGGCGCCGGAGATGATCTCGATCAGCTCCTTCGTGATCATCGCCTGACGCGTGCGGTTGTACTTGATGGTCTGCTTGCGGATCATGTCGCCGGCGTTGCGCGTCGCGTTGTCCATCGCGGACATGCGGGCGCCCTGCTCGGACGCAGCGTTCTCCAGCAGTGCGCGGAAGATCTGCACCGAGATGTTGCGCGGCAGAAGCTCGGTGAGAATATCGAGTTCGTCCGGCTCGTATTCGTAAGCGACGGCCTCGCCGTTCGCTGCCTTCTCCGGGAACACCGGCGGAATGATCTGAAGCGGCGTCGGAATCTGCGAGATCACCGACTTGAAGCGCGAGAAGAAGATCGTGCAGACATCGAACTGGCCAGCTTCGAACAGCTCGATGATTTTGTGGCTGACCTTATCCGCGTGCTCGAAGCCAAGCGTCTTCACGCGCAGCTCGATCAGCTCGACGATCTGCTTCTCGTATTGGCGGCGGAGCTGGTCGTAGCCCTTGCGGCCGACGCAGAGGATCTTGACGGTCTTGCCGGCCGCCTGCAGCGCGTTGATCTTCTCGCGCGCAAGGCGAACGATCGACGAATTGAACGCGCCGCACAGACCGCGCTCGGCCGTGCAAACGACGAGCAGATGAACCTGATCCTGTCCGGTACCGCCGAGAAGCTTCGGCGCTGACGCGACGTCCGACACCGTGGACGCGATGTTGCCCAGCACCTTCTCCATGCGCTCAGCATAGGGACGCGCGGCTTCGACCGCCGACTGGGCGCGGCGCAGCTTGGAAGCCGCGACCATCTGCATGGCCTTGGTGATCTTCTGCGTCGCCTTGGTGGAGGCGAGGCGGACGCGCATGTCCTTGAGGCTGGCCATTGCGGCTTAGGTCCTGTGTCTCGGCTTCGTCTCTAGGCTTGCAACGATTACGCGAAGGTCTTGGCGTAAGCCTCGACGACGCCCTTCAGCTTCTTCTCGTTGTCGCTGGAGAGGTCGTTGCTCTTGCGGATGTCTTCCAGGATGTCGTTGTTCTTGGTGCGGACCAGCGACAGCAGGCCATCCTCAAACGCACGTACGCGGTTGACCGGCAGCGGATCGAGGTAGCCGTTGACGCCGGCGTAGATCACCACGACCTGCTCTTCCATCTTCAGCGGCGAGAACTGCGGCTGCTTCAGAAGCTCGGTCAGGCGCGAACCACGGTTCAAGAGGCGCTGGGTCGTCGCATCGAGGTCCGAGCCGAACTGCGCGAAGGCCGCCATTTCACGGTACTGCGCGAGCTCGCCCTTGATCTTGCCGGCAACCTTCTTCATCGCCTTGGTCTGCGCGGCGGAGCCGACGCGCGACACCGAGAGGCCGACGTTCACCGCCGGGCGGATGCCCTGATAGAACAGATCGGTCTCAAGGAAGATCTGGCCGTCGGTGATCGAAATCACGTTGGTCGGAATGTAGGCCGACACGTCGTTGGCCTGCGTCTCGATGACCGGCAGCGCCGTCAGCGAGCCCGCGCCGGAGGCGTCGCCCATCTTGGCCGCGCGCTCGAGCAGGCGAGAGTGGAGATAGAACACATCGCCCGGATAGGCTTCGCGGCCCGGCGGGCGGCGCAGCAGCAGCGACATCTGACGGTACGCGACGGCCTGCTTCGACAAGTCGTCATAAATGATCACGGCGTGCATGCCGTTGTCGCGGAAGTATTCGCCCATGGTGCAGCCGGCGAATGGCGCCAAGAACTGCATCGGCGCCGGATCGGAGGCAGTTGCGGCGACGACGATCGAGTATTCGAGCGCGCCCTGCTCTTCGAGCACCTTCACGAACTGCGCGACGGTCGAGCGCTTCTGGCCGACCGCGACATACACGCAGTACAGCTTGATCTTCTCGTCCGGCTGCGCGTTGAGCGGCTTCTGGTTCAGGATCGTATCGAGCGCGATCGCGGTCTTGCCGGTCTGACGGTCGCCGATGATCAGCTCGCGCTGGCCACGGCCGATCGGGATCAGCGCGTCGACGGCCTTGAGGCCGGTCGCCATCGGCTCGTGCACCGACTTGCGCGGAATGATGCCCGGCGCCTTGACGTCCACGCGGGCGCGCTTCTCGGCCTTGATCGGGCCCTTGCCGTCGATCGGATTGCCGAGCGCGTCGACCACGCGGCCGAGAAGACCCTTGCCGACCGGCACGTCCACGATGGCGCGGGTGCGCTTGACGGTCTGGCCTTCCTTAATTTCCTTGTCGGCGCCGAAAATAACGATACCGACGTTGTCGGTTTCGAGGTTCAGCGCCATGCCGCGCGTGCCGTTCTCGAACTCGACCATCTCGCCGGCCTGCACATTGTCGAGGCCGTAGACGCGGGCGATGCCGTCGCCGACCGAGAGCACCTGGCCAACTTCGGAGACTTCGGCTTCCTGACCGAAGTTCTTGATCTGCTCTTTGAGGATCGCGGAGATTTCTGCGGCGCGGATATCCATCAGCCTGCCTCTTTCATCGCGTGCTTGATCGCGTTCAGTTTGGTGCGGAGCGAGCTATCGATCATGCGGGAGCCGACCTTCACGGTCAGTCCACCGATGATCGCCGGATCGATCTTCACGTTGAGATCGACCTCTTTGCCGCCGGTGACGGTTTTGAGAGTGCTTTTCAGCGTCTCGAGATGAGAATCGGAAAGCTTCTCGGCGACGGTCACCTCGGCGGTGACCTCGCCCTTCCAGCGCGCGACGAGCGTGCGGAAGGCTTTCAGGATTTGAGGGATTGCAAACAGGCGCCGGTTCGACGCCACAAGCAGCAGGAAGTTGGACGCGAGACCCGTGATGCCCGCTTTCGCGAGCACGGCGCCGAGCGCCTTGGCCTGCTCGCTCGCGCCGAACACCGGGCTGCGGACGAGACGGCGAAGGTCTTCGTTGTCGGCGACCATCGCTTCGAATTTTTCGAGATCGGCCTTCACCGCATCGACGGCTTTGTTGTCGAGCGCCAGCTCAAACAACGCTGTCGCATAACGGCCGGCCATGCCGGATACGATCGGTTCTGCGCCTGCCACGTCCCGCGTTCTCTTTTTATCGTGCAATCCACAAGTCAGACGCCGTCGCAACTGACGGCGCAAGCCCTTGGATTTCAAGGGATTTCTTCGATCTCGCGGGGGCGTCGTGAAAGGGCCCCGACCCCCGCTCAAATCGCGCGGTTGCGTAACATATCGGTCCTTGCGGTGCAACACGCGCAAGGGCGTGACAATCCAGCAAATAACTGGGTTCTGTGGGGCCCTGGCATCGCGTATTTCTTGCCCTTCTAGGGCGGGTACCACAGCCGGGTTCGCTTCCAATGCGATCGCCATCCGACGCGGACGGCGGCCTTACCACAGGCCGTCTGCTGAGAATTCTCGGCCTGCTCTGGCTCGCGGGGATCGCCTCGCGCATCACGATCCTGGCGGTACCGCCGGTTATCCCATTGATCCATGACGACTTGCGGATGACGGAGACCCAGGTGGGTCTCCTGATCGGGTTGCCGCTGGTGATGTTCGCACTCTGTGCGATCCCCGGGTCGCTGCTGATTTCGCGATTCGGGGCGACGGCGACCATGATCGCCGGGATGCTGATCACGGCGATTGCCGCGGGGGCGCGAGGCGGGGCCCCGAACGTCGTGCTGCTCTATGTGGCGACAGCCATTATGGGATTCGGCGTCGCCATCATGCAGCCGTCCCTCCCCACGCTGGTCAAATCCTGGGTTCCGGAGCGCCACGTCGGCCTCGCCACCGCCGTCTCGACCAACGGTCTGATGGTGGGCGTCGCGAGCGGCCCGGCGCTGACGTTACCGTTAGTGCTGCCGTTCGTCGGACGAGAATGGCGTCTTGATTTCCTGATCTGGGCGATCCTCGCGCTCGTCATGGCGCTGATCTTCCTCGCGATGGCTCCGAGGATTTCCCCGGCCGTCCAAACCTCGCGGGCGCCTCGCGAGGTGGAGGCACCCGGCTCCCGCGCGTGGTGGCCGGACTGGAAGAACCCGCTGATCTGGCTCCTGGGCTTCACCTTCGGCAGCAACAACGCGCTGTACTACGGCACCAACGCCTTCCTTGCCGACTATCTCCACAGCCGCGGCCTGCACGACCTCGTCGGCGCGTCGGTCGGCGCGCTCAACGTGGCGCAACTTGTCGCATCCATCGTTCTGCTCGCGACCGCGGACAAGCTTCAGCAGCGCGCGTGGCCTTACCTCGTGTTTGGACCGCTCGCGATCGCCGGCGTGTTCGGCGTGGTGCTCGGCAACGGACTGCTACTTGTTGCCGCGGCGGCGCTCGTCGGCTTCTCGCTGTCCGTGACTTTCGTCGTCACGCTGGCGTTACCGCCGATCCTCAGTCCGCCCGGCGAGATCCATCGCCTTGCCGGCGGCATGTTCACGATTAGCTACTCCTGCGCGGTGATCATCCCGATCATCTGCGGCGCGTTCTGGGACCTCACTGGAATACCCTGGACCGCGTTTATCCCTGTCGGACTGTGCGGGCTCACTTTGACGGCGCTCGGCTTCTTCCTGAGCGTTCGCAATCCCGCGCGGTGAAGGAGACCATCATGGCTTGGACGTATTTGTTTATCGCGGGCGTGCTCGAGATCGGTTGGGCGATCGGCCTGAAATACACCGAGGGCTTCACCAAGCTCGTGCCGTCCGTGCTCACCATCGCTTCCATGATTGCGAGCATCTTGATGCTCGGCCTCGCGCTGAAGAGCTTGCCGATCGGCACCGCCTACGCGGTCTGGACCGGCATCGGCGCGGTCGGCACTGCCGTGCTCGGCATCTATCTTTTCGCTGAACCCGCAACCGCCGCGCGGCTCGCATCGATCGGGTTGATCGTCGCCGGCATCATCGGACTGAAATTCGTCTCGTAATGGCAACCCCATCGCAGCCAAGATCGGATGACGTCCGCACGGCCACGCTGCTGCTGGTCGCGCTGAGCTTCTGCTGGGGCTTGGCGTGGCCTGCGATGCGCATCGGCCTCAACGAGCTGTCACCGTGGACGCTGCGATTCTTCGGCTACACCATCGGCGCACTGACGCTGTTCGCATTGCTCCGCGTTCAGGGCCGCAGCGTCGCCATCCCGCGCAGCTCATGGCTGCATGTGATTGTCGCGAGCTTCCCCAATGTGGTGGCGTTCGGCCTGTTCGGCACTTTCGCGCAGCTCAGCGCCAACACGACGCGCGTCATCATCATCAATTATTCGATGCCGATCTGGGCCAGCCTGATGGCGTGGCTGTTTTTCCGTGAGCGCATCACGCCGCGCGTCGCGCTCGGGCTGGCGCTCTGTCTCGGCGGCCTCGTCGTTCTGGTCTATCCGGTCTGGGAGGCATCGCTCAGCGAGCCGATCGGACTTCTGCTGGCCATGGGCTGCGCCTTGAGCTGGGCCGCCGGCACGATCTACATGAAATGGGCACGCATCGAGGGCGATCTTCTGGCCATCACGTTCTGGCAGATCGTTGTCGGCGCGGTCGTGTTCGCCATCGGCGTTCTCATCTTTCGCAGCCCGATCACGTTCGAACCGCTGCATCTGCGCACAGTCCTCGCGGTCCTCTTCAGCGGAACGCTCGGCACGGGTGTTGCCTATTTCATCTGGTTCAACATCATCGGCCGCCTGCCGACCGCGACCGCCTCGCTCGGCTCGCTCGCCAATCCCGTTGTCGGTGTCATCGGCTCGATCATCCTGCTCGGCGAAACGCTGTCGCACAGCGACATGATCGGCTTCGCCTTGATCTTTGCCGCGGCGGCGTGTGTGCTGCTGCCGCAACGATCGAGAGTCCCGGAGCGAGCCTGATGAACGGAGCGGAAAGCCTGGTTCACACCCTGCTCGGGTGCGGCGTCGAGACCTGCTTTGCCAATCCGGGCACCAGCGAGATGCACTTCGTCGCCGCGCTCGACCGCATTCCCGGAATGCGCTGCGTGCTCGCGCTTCAGGAAAACATCGCGACCGGCGCCGCCGACGGCTATTACCGCGTCACCGGCAAGCCGGCGGCGACGCTGCTTCATTGCGGGCCCGGCCTCGCCAACGGCCTTTCCAATCTGCACAACGCGCGCCGCGCGCGCTCCGGCATCGTCAACATCGTCGGCGATCAGGCGACGTATCACCGCCCGCTCGATGCAGCGCTGACCGCTGACGTGGAAGGCTGGGCACGGCCGGTGTCGGCGTGGGTCCGCACCAGCGTCTCAGCGGACAAGGTTGGCGGTGATGCGGCAGCGGCGGTGCAGGCCGCTCGCGTCGCGCCGGGCAACATCGCGACGCTGATCCTGCCGGGCGACACCGCCTGGAACGAGGGCGGCATGGTCGGCACGCCGCTTCCGGTGCCGACGGTCGCGCCGGCTGACGCGCATCTCGTCCGCAACGCCGCACGCGTGCTGCGCGAACATAAGAACGTGCTGCTGCTCCTCGGCGGTGAAGCGGTGCATGAGAAAGCGCAGAAGCTCGCCTGGCGCGTCGCCGCGATGACCGGCGCGAAGCTGATGACGGAGCTCTCCAACGCGCGCACCGAACGCGGCCGCGGACGCCTGCCGCTCGAACGCGTGCCCTATCCGAGCGATCAGGCCGTGAAGGCGCTCGCGCCGTTCGACCACATCGTCCTGGTCAATTCGCTGCCGCCGATCGGCTTCTTCGCCTACCCCAACAAGCCGAGCCGCCAGTACAAGGAGGGCGCCGGTCTGCATGTGCTGACGCGGCCCGAGCAGAGCGCGCAGATCGCACTGCAAGCGCTGGTCGATGAATTGGGCGCTCCTGATGTGAAGATGCCCGACAACGGCCCGAAGCCCGCCATCCCGCGCGGCGCACCGACGCCGGAGCTGCTCGCCACGACCGTCGCCGCCGTGCTGCCCGAACACGCAGTGATCGTCGACGAGTCGGTGAGCTACGGCCGCGGCTTCTTCAAGAACACGCATTGCGCGGCTCCACACGACTGGCTCCAGATCATGGGCGGCGCGATCGGCGCCGGCATTCCGCTCGCGGTCGGCGCAGCGATCGGGCTTCGCGCGATGGGCCACAACGACCACCGCGTGCTGGCGCTCCAGGCCGACGGCTCGGCGATGTACACGGTGCAGGGCCTGTGGACTCAGGCGCGCGAGAAGCTGCCTGTCACGACCGTCGTTCTGTCGAACCGCAAGTATCAAATCCTGATCGGCGAGTATTTCGCGGTCGGCGCCAATCCCGGCCGCACCGCGATGGACATGCTCGATCTCGGCAATCCGAACCTCGACTGGCTGCGCATCGCACAGGGCATGGGCGTCGAGGCCGCGTCCGCGACAACGCTCGAAGAATGCGCCGACCTGATGAGCCAGTCTTTCAAACGGCCCGGCCCGTTCCTGATCGAGCTGTCAATCTAGAGATTACGGAATCGCCACACCCCCGCTGTCGTCCCCCGCGAACGCGGGGACGACAATCGAGAATGACTTCAAATTTCCGCAGAATCGCTCAATCTGACTCGCGGTGCTTCTCGCGCATCGTGCGCAGCCATTTCGCGCGCAGCACCGGCGGCCGCTCCGGGCAACGCTCGTCGAGGAAGTCCGCCGCGATGACACGGTCAGTGCGGAAGTTGCGGAAGTCCTGCCGCAGCTCGCACCAGGCGACCAGCAATCGCACCGCGTCGAAATAGGCGACCGTGATCGGCCAGATCTTCCGTTCCGTCTCGCGCTCGCGTTCGTCGCGATAGCGCAACGCGATCTTCCGGCCTGTGTGGATCTGCGCGCGCACCTGCGCCATGTCGAGGCGATCGGGCGGACTTTTGTAGGCTGGCGGCGTGCCGGTCGCGGGCTCCAGCACATAGGGCCGCAGCTTTTCGGGCACGGCGGCTGCGATTTTCGCGATCAGGTCGGATGCCGCTTTCGACAACGCAGGGTCGCCGCGCGACGCCACCCACTGCGCGCCGAGCACCGCCGCCTCGATCTCGTCCGGCGTGAACATCAGCGGCGGCATGTCGAAGCCGCCCTCCAACACGTAGCCGATCCCGGCCTCGCCACGGATCGGAACCCGCTGGCCCATGAGGTCGGCGATATCGCGATAGACCGAGCGTTTCGAGGTTTCGAGCTCCTGGGCGATTGCCTCCGCCGTCATCGGGCGGCGGGTCCGCCGAAGGATCTGGATGATCTGGAAAAGCCGGTCTGCGCGTCTCATGGGCAACCCTTTGGGATTGTCTTACCGCCACCCTGCTGCCAGCACATTGGCAGCAGGGTGGCAGTAGGCTCAAGCCTGTTCATCAGGGAGAGAGCCATGAAGCCCGCGATTATCCTCTACGGCGCCGGACCCGGTTTCGGCCTGCCGGAAATCAGCCCCTACGTCACGAAAACCGAGGTCCAGCTCATGATGGCCGGACTGCGCTACCGCAAGGAGCGCGCCACGCCGGACACCTCGCCGAAGGGCCAGCTTCCCTACATCGACGACGCCGGCGAACGGGTTGCCGACTCCACCTTCATCCGCGCCCACATCGAACGGAAATACGGCTTCGATTACGACGCCGGTCTCGACGTGCGCCAGCGTGCGGAGGCCTGGACCATCGAGCGCATGCTCGAGAACCACTATTGCTGGACGGTCACCTACTGGCGCTGGCTGGTGCCGGAGAATTTCGCCAAAGGCCCGGCGCATTTCTTCGACCATGCGCCCGCCGCAGTCCGCGATGAACTCCGCGCCGACGTTCAGACCAAAGTCGCCGCCGCCATGCGCGCGGCGGGCGTTGCGCGGCACTCACACGATGAGATCGTCACGCTGGGCGTGCGCTCGCTCGCGGCGCTATCGCTCAAGCTTGCGGATCAGCCCTACATCATGGGCCGCACGCTCTGCGGTCTCGACGCCACCGCCTTCGCGATGCTGGCCGCGACCTTCACGCCGTATTTCGACTCGCCGTTGCGGCAGCGGGCCGAAAGCTTCGGCAATCTGATCGCCTACACCGACCGGATGATGGCGGCGTTTTACCCGGAGCACGGCTGGGCGTTGGCGGCGTAGGGCGTGGTGGTGTTGGAGCGCAAACGACTCGCCACACGTCCCACTGTCGTCCCCGCGTTCGCGGGGACGACAGTCGAGAATGACTTCAAACTCCCGTAGAACCGCCCTCCCGCGGGAAGCGGGGGAGAGGGAGCACACCGCCGACGTTGGCGTAACGAAAGCGCCTTGTTAGGCTTCCTCCCAAAGCCGCACAGCGGCAGGGAGGAAGCTCATGATTCTGCGCCGCCCATCGATCTCGCGCCGCGCCTTGCTGCAAGGCGCGGCCGCGCTCGCAGCCGCACCCGCTTTCGCGCAATCCAACTGGCCCGACCGCAATATCCGCCTGATCATCCCTTATCCGGCGGGCGGCTCGACCGACGTTCTCTTCCGCATTCTCGCCGAGAGGCTGAAGGACAAGCTCGGTCAGTCCCTCGTGGTCGAGAACCGCCCCGGCGCATCCGGCAACACCGGCATCGACGCTGTCGCGAAGAGCGTGCCGGACGGCTATACGATCGGCGGCGCGACCGTCGGCCATTTCGCGATCAATCAGTTCCTGTTCCAACGCATGCCGTTCGATGCGGAGCGCGATCTCGTCGCGCCGACGCTCTCCTATGAATTGCCCAACGTCGCCGTGGTCGCGACGAAACACGTTCCCGCGACGACGCTGAAGGAGTTCATCGACTGGGCGAAGGCCAAGCCCAACGGCATCACCATCGGCAGCCCCGGTCCCGGCACCACGCCGCATCTTTCCGGCGTGCTGTTCTCCGCGCGCACGGGCGTGCAGGCTGTGCATGTGCCGTTCAAGGGCGCGTCGGAAACGATCCCAGCGATGCTCGCGGGCGACGTCAATTTCGCGGTCGACAATCTGGCGTCTTATGTCTCGCAGATCGAGAGCGGCAACATGCGCGCGCTGGCCGTCACATCCGCGCAGCGCTGGCCGACCATGCCGAACGTGCCGACGATGGCGGAGGCCGGCGTGAAGGACTTCGTCGTCACGTCGTGGGCGGCTTATGTGCTGCCGAAGGGCACGCCGCGCGCGGTGATCGACAAGATCGCTGCCGCACATAAGGAAATCGCCGCGGACGAAGCGACGCAGAAGCGCTTCCTCACCGCCGGCGGACGGCTGCTCACCTCGACGCCTGAGGACGCCGCGGCGTTCGCCGCGAAAGAGCGCGTGCTCTGGCAGGAGATCATCAAGCTGTCGGGATTGCAGCCGCAGTAGCGGCCGCAATTTCTTCAGGCCGCGCGGCTGGCCACAAAGCAGTGCGTGAACGGCCACACGGTGGATTCGTCGATCCGCCATTCGGCAGAATTGGGCCACCGGGCGGAAAGCTCCTGGCCCTTGAAGCCGGCCCAGATGCTTGCCGCCACATCGTGGCAAGTGATGTCATCGCATCCGATCACCCAAAGATTCTGACCGACCCTGAGCGCGAGCTTCGCGCGCCGCGGTTCGCAGGCGACGAACAGCGGAGCCGAGCGTGCGATCAGCGCAAGCAAGCGCGACAGTTGATCGTCCGGGAAATGATGCAGGAACAGGTTGGTGACGATGCCGTCCAGCTCCGGCCCGTTGCGCTGTTGCAGGAAGTCGAACACATCGGCAACGACAGGCTCGACCTTCCATTCAAGCGCCGCGAAAGCGTCGCGCATCTCTTGGTCGATCAGGCCCTGCTGATCCAGCAGCAACACGGTGACGTTCTTCCAGCGCGGCGCGAGCCGCCGGGCCACCTGCAACATGACTTTGCCGCTGCCGCAGCCGATGTCCAGCAGCACGCGCGGAGCGCCGTTCGGAAAACGGCTCGCGAGCGATTGCGCGATGATCCGGGAGTTCGGAATGAGGCAGTTGATGAGATTCAGATCGCGGCGAATCCGAAGCGAGGCGGCATCCGTCGCCGGCAAGCGATCCATGATTTCCGGAAAAACCAGACGCGATAAACCCATCAACGCCCTCCCCCCAAAGGGCATTTCCATCGAGCAACGGCAACGTCGCCACCAGGAAATAGCATACTGCCGCCTGTGTTCATGGCGAGCAAGAGCACGCAACCGGCGCGCTAGAACCCATTTGTCAGAAGAAGCTCTGCGGATCAACGTCCACTTCGAGCTTCAGGGTGCCCTTGGTCTTCGGCGCTGCGGCAAGCCAGTCGCGCAGAAACGCCGAGAGGTCATAGTTCCGCGGCGCCTTCACCAGCAGGCGATAGCGGAACCGCCCGCGAACTAAGGCGAGCGGCGCTTCGGCGGGCCCCAGCACCTTCACCTGCTCGTCGAGCGGTGAAATGGCCGCGAGCTTGCGCGCAAAGCCTTCCGTCTCGTGCTTGTCGCCGCCGGACACGAGCAGGCTCGCGAGCCGTCCGAACGGCGGATAGCCGGTCTTTTCGCGCACCTCGATTTCAGCGGTGTAGAAGGCGTCGCGATCCTGCGCGATCAGCGCCTTCATCACCGGATGCTCGGGCTGGTGCGTTTGCAGGAAGCCGTAGCCGCGGCCTTCCTCGCGGCCGGCGCGGCCGACGACCTGATGCAGCATCTGAAAGGAGCGCTCCGCCGCACGAGGATCGCCGTTCGCAAGGCCGAGATCGGCGTCGACGATGCCGACGAGATTGAGTTTCGGAAAATGGTGCCCCTTCGCGACGAGCTGCGTGCCGATCACGATGTCGAAGCGGCCTTCCGCCACGTCCTCGAGCTCCTGCCGGAGACGCTCGACCGACTCCACGAGATCGCTCGACAGCACGAGAATGCGCGCGCCGGGGAACAGCTCCGCCGCCTCCTGCTCCAACCGCTCGACGCCGGGACCGACGGCGACGAACGATCCCTTCGCCGCACACTTCGGACACTGCTCCGGCAATGGCTGCGAGAACCCGCAGTGATGGCATACCAGCCGCCGCTTGAAGCGGTGATCGACCAGCCACGCATCGCAGTTCTGGCACGCCATGCGGTGGCCGCAGGAATTGCACAATGTCAACGGCGCAAAGCCGCGACGATTGAGGAACAGCAGCGCCTGATCGCCGCGCTCCAGCGTGTTCTTTACCGCCTCCGCCAATCGCGGCGACACGAAACGCCCGCGCGGCGGGCCTTCGCGGCGCAGGTCGATCGCTTCGACCGACGGCAGATGCTGGCCGCCGAACCGCTCCGGCAGATGCACATGCGTGTAGCGCCCGCGCCGTGCGTTGACTTCGCTCTCGACCGACGGCGTCGCCGAAGCGAGCACGATCGGAATCTTGTTCTCCCGCGCGCGCACCACCGCCATGTCGCGTGCGTGATAGCGCACGCCATCCTCCTGCTTGTAGGCGGGGTCGTGCTCCTCATCGATCACGATCAGACCGAGATCGGCATATGGCAGGAACAGCGCCGAGCGCGCGCCGACCACCACCGGCGCTTCGTTCGCCGCCACCGCCGCCCAACAGCGCGCACGCTTGCGCGGCGAAATCTGCGAATGCCATTCCGCCGGCGGTACGCCGAAGCGCTGCGTGAAGCGTTCGAGGAACTGCGCGGTGAGCGCGATTTCCGGCATCAGGATCAGCACCTGCTTGCCGCGCCGCACCGCCTCGGCAACCGCCTCGAAATAAACTTCCGTCTTGCCCGAGCCGGTCACGCCGTCGATCAGTGACACCGAGAAGCCGCCGTTCGCGACCTTCTCGCGCAGCCCATCCGCCGCCTTCTGCTGCGCCTCGGAAAAGTCCGGCACCTTGTGCTCGGGATCTGGCGGCCGCGCCACAGGCTCGGCCTGGAGCACCACCGTATCCAGCGTGCCCTCGTCGATCAGGCCGTTGATGACGCCCGCCGACACGCCAGCCTCGTGCGCGGCGTCGCTCTTCGAGCGCACCATGCCGTCGGCGAGCGCGTTCAGCACACGCATCCGCGCCGTCGTCATGCGCTCGGGCTTCGGCCCGACGAGCCGCACGCCGACCTTCTCACGCTCGGGGCCGAGATCGCCCATGCGCAGGCACATGCGCAGCACCATGCCGCGCGGCGACAGCGTGTAGCCCGACAACCAATCGACAAACTTTCGCAGCTCCGGCTTCATCGGCGGAAGGTCGAGCTTCTCCTCGACCTCCTTCATCCGGTTGTGCAGGCCGGGCCTGATGGTGACGTTGTCCGCCCACACCACCCCGGTCGTAGACCGCGCGCCGAGCGGCACGTTGACGATGTCGCCGGGCTTGAGCTCCATCCCCGGCGGCACGCGGTACGAATAGGCCTGGTCGAGCGCGACCGGCACCAGGACGTCCACGAATTGAGGCGGGAAGAGTGTCGTCATTCAGCGGGATGTTGGGCGATTCGCGCGGCGGATGGGCCCAAACATAGGGACGCCGCGCCGTTTATGAAACCATCGCGAAAATCGCGCGTTTACACGCCGTGAACGAAGGGGTGGGACACTCCGCCCGTGCCGAAACCTGAACCCGACGAGCCGAATCTCACCTTCGCCGCGCCTGACGTCGCGGCGGAGATCGTGCGCTGGCTCGCGCATCTCGGCAGCGAGAAGCGGATGTCGCCCAAGACGGTCGAGGCCTATCAGCGCGACGTCCAGCAGTTCCTCACTTTTCTCGCCGAACATCTTGGCGGCCAGCCTTCGCTCGGAAAGCTCGCGAAGCTGACACCCGCCGATGTGCGCGCCTTCATGGCGGCGCGCCGCGGCAACGGCATCGGCAGCCGTTCCCTTATGAGATCGCTCGCGGGCATGCGCTCCTTCGCGCGCTTCCTCGAACGCAACGGCAAGGGCAAGGTCGGCGCGCTCTCCGCCGTGCGCGCGCCGAAGGTGCCGAAGACGTTGCCGAAGCCGCTGCACATCGCCGCCGCGAAGCAAGTCTCCGATGCGGACCTTCGCGCCGGTGAAGAGCGCGACCCTTGGGTGCTCGCCCGCGACGCCGCCGTGCTCGGGTTGCTGTACGGTTCGGGGCTGCGCATCTCGGAAGCGCTCGGACTCAAGCGGCAGGATATGCCGAAGCCCGGCCAGAGCGACGTCATCAAAGTGGTTGGCAAAGGCAACAAACAGCGCATGGTGCCGGTGCTGCCGCAGGTGTCGCAGCTCATCGCCAACTATGTCGCGATCTGCCCTTACGATCTGCCGCCGGATGGCCCGCTGTTCGTCGGCGCGCGCGGCGGCCCGCTGTCGCCGCGCATCGTGCAGCTTGTCATGGAGCGGTTACGCGGCGCGCTTAGTCTGCCGGATACGGCGACGCCGCATGCGCTGCGGCATTCCTTTGCAACGCACCTTCTGGCCCGCGGCGGCGACCTTCGCGCGATCCAGGAATTGCTCGGCCACGCTTCGCTTTCGACGACGCAGATTTATACAGCCGTGGATACCGAACGCCTGCTCGAAGTCTATCGCAGCGCCCATCCGCGGGCGTGATAGACTGGTTCCCGACCGTTTACCGGAGGGAGCGACACCATGAGTCACGGCGTACACGCGGTTCAGCATGAAGCCGAACACAAGATGGAACACGACGCCGAGCACGGCGGCGGCCACGATGATGGCTCTACGACCCGCAACAAGCGCGTGGCGCTGCTGATCGCCGTGATCGCGCTGTTCTTGGCGTTCTCCGAAACGCTCGGCAAGAGCGCGCAGACCGCCGCGCTGAATTATCAGATCGAGGCGTCGAACCTCTGGAACTTCTTCCAGGCGAAGAACATCCGCCGCACGGCGACGATCGTTGCCGCCGAATCGGCGAAGCTCGATCTCGCTGGCAACGTCGAGGATGCCCGCAAGGCCGCGCTCACCAAACAGATCGACGACTGGACCAAGACCGCGGCGCGTTATCAGTCCGAGCCCGAAGCCGCCGGCGGCAAGGGCGAAGGCACCCGCGAACTGTCGCGCCGCGCTCTCGAAGAGCAGGAGAAGCGCGACGTCGCGCTCGCGAAGTATCACCACTACGAGGTGGCGTCGGCGGCGTTCCAGATCGGCATCGTGCTGGCGTCGGCGACCGTCATCACCGGCATGGTGGCGTTGAGCTTCCTCGCCGGCGCATTGGGCCTGATCGGCATCGGCTTCATGGCGATCGGGTTGTTCGCGCCGCATGCCGTGCATTTGTTCTGAGGCTCGCGTGTCCCGGGCGCAACGCAGCACAAGCGCGCAGCGCGAAGTGATGCGTTGCAGACCCGGGACCCAGCTTTCTTCTATTTAGAAAAGTAACCGGGGTCCCGCATCTGCGGTGCACCGCTAACGCGCTGCACCGCGTGCGGGACACGGGAGCACCGTTTTCTCACGCCTCCTGCGCCCGCATCATCCGGCGGATGCGCATCAGCAAACGCAGCGTCCGCCCGGCGCGCTTCGGCCCGAACATCCGCGCGACCTGCTTGATCCGCGCCTTGATCGGGTCGACGAGGCCGTGCGCCCATTCGAGCCACACCATCACGTGCTCATAGAGCCAGCGGAACCAGCCGATCTGAAGAAGCTTCGGCCGCGTGATCTCGAAAATGAACGCCGCGACGCCGACACCGACCAGCTTGGCGAGCACGAGCACCGCGACGGCGCCGAGCCAGAACCCGTGCGCCAGCATCCAGAGACCGGCCAGCTTCAGCGGAAACAGAACGATGACGGGGATGAGGAAAACGAACAGCGTCGCGTAAGGTGGCAAGTTTTCGATCGCCGACACGATCCACGCCTTCAGCCGCTGCCACGGAATCCACGAGACGACCCAGCCGACAATCGGCTTGAGGTGTTCCCATAGCCACGCCTCGATCAGGAAGATGATCGCAAGCAGGACCAATAGGGGGCGGGTCAATCGGCGCACGGCGCAAATCTAGGAGATGAAGGGGCCTAAAATAAGCCCCCGCCTCCCGTTTGGTCGCCACCCCCACGCCGGGGGTTCAAAGGCGGCTTCCGCCGCCCGAATTACATGTGAATCGCGCGCTTGCTCACCGCGAGAGCGGCTTCCTTCACGGCTTCCGGCAGCGTCGGGTGGGCGTGGCAGGTGCGCGCGATGTCCTCCGACGACGCGCCGAACTCCATCGCCACCGCCGCCTCCGCGATCATGTTGCCGGCATCCGAGCCGACGATGTGAACGCCGAGCACGCGGTCGGTCTTGGCGTCGGCGAGAATTTTCACGAAGCCGTCGGTCTGCTGGTTCGCCTTGGCGCGGCCGTTCGCGGTGAACGGGAATTTTCCGACGTTGTAGGCGACGCCCGCGGACTTGAGGTCTTCCTCACCCTTGCCGACCGAAGCGATCTCCGGGAAGGTGTAAACGACACCCGGGATCACGTCGTAGTTCACGTGACCAGCCTGGCCCGCGAGCAGCTCAGCCACCGCCATGCCCTCGTCCTCGGCCTTGTGCGCCAGCATCGGACCAACGATCACGTCACCGATGGCGTAGATGCCCTTCACGTTGGTCGCGAAGTGATGATCGGTCTTCACGCGGCCGCGCTCGTCCAGTTCGACGCCCGCTTCCTTGAGACCGAGCCCTTCCGTGAAAGGCACGCGGCCGGTCGCAACGAGAATGACGTCCGCTTCGATGGTCTCCGCCGCGCCGCCCTTCGACGGCTCGACGCTCGCCTTCAGCGTCGCGCCGGATGAATCAACGCCGGTGACCTTCGAGCCGAGCTTGAACGTGAGGCCTTGCTTTTCGAGAAGGCGCTGCGACTGCCGCGCCACCTCCATGTCCATGCCCGGCAGGATGCGGTCGAGGAATTCCACCACCGTCACCTTGGAGCCGAGACGGCGCCAGACCGAACCAAGCTCAAGCCCGATCACGCCCGCGCCGATGACGAGCAGCTTGCCCGGCACCTTGTCGAGCGCGATGGCCTGATCCGACGTCACGATGCGCTTGCCATCGACATCGACGCCGCGGAGCTTCGCGACATCCGAGCCTGTCGCGATCACGATGGCCTTGGTTTCGAGCACCTGCGTCTTGCCGTCGGGGCCCTTCACCTCGACCTTGCCGGCGCCGAGAATTTTTCCGGTGCCGCGCACGGCATCGATCTTGTTCTTCTTCAGAAGATAATCGACGCCCTTCACGTTGCCGTCGACCGCGTCGTCCTTGAACTTCAGGAGTGTCGGCAGATCGAGCTTCGGCGTGCTGACGCCAATGCCCATCTTGGCGAACGAATGGCCCGCCTCCTCGAACATCTCGGAGGCATGCAGCAGCGCCTTCGACGGGATGCAGCCGACGTTGAGGCAGGTGCCGCCGAAGGTCGCGCGCTTCTCGACGACTGCCGTCTTCAAGCCAAGCTGCGCCGCGCGAATCGCGCAGACGTAGCCGCCGGGGCCGGTGCCGATGACGATGAGATCGTAGGACATGGATCGAACCTGATGTTTCTGACTGTGGCGCTACTTCGATTCAAATGGCACCAGTGCATAGGCCGGTTTTGTCAGCCCATAACGCTGCCAGTGCTGCTTCCAATTTCCAAGCAATGTGCACGCACGAGCCGCTGCTCCGGGCCCCACTTTGCTGAGATCGAAGCGAACCGCCAACGCGGCAAGATCATCCTCGGAATAGCCGTTGGCACGCAGCAAGGTGGCGAGGGTCTCAAAATCGCGTTTCCAGTCACTGGCAAGTATGTCGGCTGAGGCTGTGTCGCCATCGCGGTTGGCGCAGGCCAGGAATGCGGCGCGCTCGCGGACGGCGTGCGAAAGGACGGCTTCCACCCTCGAGTGACTTACGGCAGACCGTGCCGAATCTGCGGCGAACAGCAACGCCATCAGCGCCGACGCCACCACAACTCCCGCGGAACGCATGCACGCTCCTTACACGTCCAGCATCAGCCGCGCCGGATCTTCCAGCACGTCCTTCACCTTCACCAGGAACGTCACCGCCTCGCGGCCGTCGACGATGCGGTGATCGTAGGACAGCGCGAGATACATCATCGGCCGCACCTCGATCTTGCCGCCGATCACCATCGGCCGCTCCTGAATCTTGTGCATGCCGAGGATGCCGGACTGCGGCGCGTTGAGGATCGGCGTCGACATCAGCGAGCCGTAGACGCCGCCGTTGCTGATCGTGAACGTGCCGCCCTGCATCTCCTCGATCTTGAGCGCGCCGTCGCGGGCGCGCTTGCCGAAGCCGGCGATGGTCTTCTCGACCTCGGCGAGCGACATGTGATCCGCGTCGCGCACCACCGGAACCACCAAGCCCTTCTCGGTGCCGACCGCGACGCCGATGTGATAGTAGTTCTTGTAGATCAGGTCCTGGCCGTCGATCTCGGCGTTGACCGCCGGAACCTCCTTCAGCGCCGCGATGCAGGCGCGCACGAAGAAGCCCATGAAGCCGAGCTTCACGCCGTGGCGCTTCTCGAACTGATCCTTGTAGTGGTTGCGCAGGTTCATCACCGACGTCATGTCGACCTCGTTGAAGGTCGTGAGCATGGCGGCGGTGTTCTGCGCTTCCTTCAGGCGGCGCGCGATGGTCTGGCGCAGCCGCGTCATCTTCACGCGCTCTTCGCGGGCGGCATCATCGGCCGGCGAGGTCGCACGCACCTGGATCGCGGCAGCAGGCTGCGCGACCGGCGTCGGAGAGGACGCCGCGCGCTCGATCGCGGCGAGCATGTCGCCCTTGATCACGCGGCCGTCCTTGCCGGTGCCTGGAACGGTCGAAGGATCGATGCCGGTTTCGGCCGCGATGCGGCGCACCGACGGCGCGAGCGGCATGTCGCCAGAGGCCGCAGCGGCTGGAGCCAGCTTCGGCGCTTCGGCGGGCTTCGCAGCGGCCGGCGCCGGAGCGGCGGCAGGCTTGGCCGCGGCGGGAGCGCCCGCGCCTTCCTTGATCTGACCGAGCAGCGCACCGACGGCGACGGTCTCGCCATCCTTCGCTTCGATGTCGCCAAGGACACCGGCGGCGGGCGCCGGCACCTCGATCGTCACCTTGTCGGTTTCGAGCTCGACCAACGGCTCGTCCACCGCGACCGCTTCGCCGGGTTTCTTGAACCATTTGCCAATGGTGGCCTCGGTGACGGATTCACCGAGGGTGGGAACGCGGATCTCAGCCATGAAAGTGTGTCCTGAAGTTCGTCTTGCTCCGCTGTCATCGTCCGCGAAAGCGGACGATCCAGCACTTTTGAATTCAGCATTCACAAGAGCTGGATGCCCCGCCTTCGCGGGGCATGACAGCCGAGAATGTTGCTAACCCAACGCCTCGTCGAGCAGCTGCTTGAGCTGCGCGAGGTGCTTCGACATCTGCCCAACCGCGGTCGACGCCGAAGCCGGACGCGTCGCATAACGCGGCCGCGTGTTCTTCGCGTTGATCTGGTTGAGCACCCATTCAAGATAGTGCTCGACGAAGTGCCACGCGCCCATGTTGCGCGGCTCTTCCTGGCACCATACGACCTCGGCGTTCTTGAACCGCGACAGCTCGGTGACCAACGCCTTGGTCGGGAACGGATAGAGCTGCTCGACGCGCAGAATGTAGATGTCGTCGATGCCGCGCTTCTCGCGCTCCTCGTAGATGTCGTAATAGACCTTGCCGGTGCAGAGGATCACGCGGCGGATCTTGTCGTCCGCGGCGAGCTTGATCTTCTCGTTCGGCAGGAGCTGCGCGTCGTCCCACAGCACGCGGTGGAACGAGGTGCCGGTCGTCATCTCGTCGAGCCGCGACACCGCCCGCTTGTGGCGGAGCAGCGACTTCGGCGTCATCAGAATGAGCGGCTTTCTGATCTCGCGCTTTAGCTGGCGGCGCAGGATGTGGAAGTAGTTCGCCGGCGTCGAGCAGTTGGCGACCTGAAGATTGTCCTCGGCGCACATCTGCAAGAAGCGCTCGAGCCGCGCGGAGGAGTGCTCCGGGCCCTGCCCTTCGTAGCCGTGCGGCAGCAGGCACACGAGGCCCGACATGCGCAGCCACTTGCGCTCGCCGGAGGAGATGAACTGGTCGAACACCACCTGGGCGCCGTTGGCGAAGTCGCCGAACTGGGCTTCCCACAGCGTCAGCGACTTCGGCTCGGCGAGCGAATAGCCGTATTCGAAGCCGAGCACGGCCTCTTCCGACAGCATCGAGTTGATCACCTCGTAGCGCGCCTGCTTGGGCTCGAGATGATTGAACGGCGTGTGCCGCGCCTCGTTCTCCTGATCGATCAGCACCGAATGGCGCTGCGAGAACGTGCCGCGCTCGGAGTCCTGACCCGAGAGACGGACCGGATGGCCTTCGAGCAGCAGCGTGCAGAACGCCAGCGCTTCGGCGGTTGCCCAGTCGATGCCCTCGCCGGTCTCGATCGCCTTCGAGCGCGAATCAAGGAAGCGCTGGATGGTGCGGTGGACGTGGAAGCCCTGCGGCACCGTGGTGATCTTCTTGCCGATCTCCTTCAGCGTCGCGACTTCAACGCCGGTGTTGCCGCGGCGCGGATCGTCGACCGCGCCCGCCGCCTTCATGCCGGCCCAGCGGCCGTCGAGCCAGTCGGCGTGATTCGGCTTGTAGCTCTGGCTCGCCTCCTGCTCGGCGTCGAGGCGTGCGCGCCAGTCGGCCTTCATCTTCTCGACTTCGCCGTCGGTGACGACGCCCTCGCTGACAAGACGCTTGGAGTAGAGCTCCAGCGTCGAGGCATGCGAGCGGATCGCCTTGTACATCAGCGGCTGGGTGAACGACGGCTCGTCGCCTTCGTTGTGGCCGAAGCGCCGGTAGCAGAACATGTCGACCACGACCGGAATCTGGAACTTCTGCCGGAACTCGGTCGCAACCTTCGCCGCGTAAACCACCGCCTCCGGATCGTCGCCGTTGGCGTGGAAGATCGGCGCATCGATCATCTTGGCGATGTCGGTCGGATACGGCGACGAGCGCGAGTAGCGCGGGTACGTCGTGAAGCCAATCTGGTTGTTGACGATGAAGTGCACCGAGCCGCCGGTGCGGTGGCCGCGCAGGCCGGACAAGCCGAAGCACTCAGCGATCACGCCCTGGCCGGCGAACGCCGCGTCGCCCGAGATCAGCAGCGGCATCACCATGCTGCGGTCTTCGCGCGTTGCGTTGTGCTGATCCTGCTTGGCGCGCGTCTTGCCGAGCACCACCGGGTTGACGATTTCGAGGTGCGACGGGTTCGCGGTCAGCGACAGGTGGACGTGGTTGCCGTCGAACTCGCGGTCCGACGAAGCGCCTAGGTGATACTTCACGTCGCCCGAGCCCTCGACGTCGTCCGGAGACGACGAGCCGCCCTTGAACTCGTGGAAGATCGCGCGGTGCGGCTTGTTCATCACCTGCGCGAGCACGTTGAGGCGGCCGCGGTGGGCCATGCCGATGACGATTTCCTTCACGCCGAGCGCGCCGCCGCGCTTGATGATCTGCTCGAGCGCCGGGATCATCGACTCGCCGCCGTCAAGGCCGAAGCGCTTGGTGCCGGTGAACTTCAGATCGCAGAACCGCTCGAAGCCTTCGGACTCGACCAGCTTGTTGAGGATCGCGCGCTTGCCCTCGCGGGTGAACTGGATCTCCTTGTCGCGGCCCTCGATGCGCTCCTGCATCCAGGCCTTCTGCACTGGATCGGAGATGTGCATGAACTCGACGCCGAGCGTCTGGCAGTAGGTGCGGCGCAGGATCGCGAGCATCTCGCGGACGGTCGCGAACTCGAGACCGAGCACCTTGTCGATGAAGATCTTGCGGTCCATGTCCGCGTCGGTGAAGCCGTAGGAGCGCGGATCAAGCTCCTCCTCGCTCTTCTCCGGCTCGAGGCCCAGCGGATCGAGCTTGGCGTGGAAGTGGCCGCGGATGCGGTAGGCGCGGATCAGCATCAGCGCGCGGATCGAATCGCGCGTGGCCTGCTGCACGTCGGCGGCGGAGATTTCGACGCCGCGCGTCTGCGCCTTCGACTTGATCTTGTCGCCGAGCGACTTCTCGACCTCGCTCCAATCGCTCGTCAGCGCGGCGATCATCTCGCCGTCGGCGTGAACGAGATTGGGCCGCTTCCACGACGGGCCGCTGGCGTTTCTGATGACCTCGTTGCGCTCGTCCTTCAGGCTCTTGAAGAACAATTGCCATTCGGCGTCGACCGAGTTGGGATCGACCTCGTAGCGCGCGTAGAGATTTTCGATGTAGGCGGCGTTGCCGCCATAGAGAAATGACGTGAGAGCGAACTGGGCGTTCGCATCCTGGCGAGACATGGGCAAATCCTTCTTAGGGCACTGACCCCGTGCCGAAGACGCTGCGGCAAGTGAACCCGCGCCCCCGACGAGCGTTATATGGCTCAGATTTATGACCGCCGAAAGGCTACAAAAGCCTGAACACGCCTGAATTCATCCAAGGACTGAATCGCGATTTCAGAACCTTGATCTCGGCGGCTGCAAATCCGGGCCGACGGCGTTGATACGCCGATTCCGGTCAAACCCATTGCCGCATTTTTGGTCGCCACCCTGAGGGTCGCGCCTCAGGGTTGTCCTGCCGCTGATCGATAAGCAAAAAACGCGAGCGCGCGTCAGCCCTTGAGGACTTCTACCAAGGTCTTGCCGAGGCGGGCGGGCGACGGCGACACCTTGATGCCGGCGGATTCCATCGCCGCGATCTTGGACTCCGCGTCGCCCTTGCCGCCCGCGATGATCGCTCCGGCGTGGCCCATGCGGCGTCCCGGGGGCGCCGTGCGGCCGGCGATGAAGCCGACCATCGGCTTCTTGCGGCCTTTCTTGGCCTCGTCCTTGAGGAACTGCGCCGCGTCCTCCTCCGATTGGCCGCCGATCTCGCCGATCATGATGATCGACTCGGTCTTGGGGTCGGCGAGGAACATTTCGAGGCCATCGATGAAGTCCATGCCCTTCACCGGATCGCCGCCGATGCCGAGCGCCGTGGTCTGGCCGAGGCCCTCGCGGGTGGTCTGGAACACGGCTTCATAGGTCAGCGTGCCGGAGCGCGACACGATGCCGACCTTGCCGGGCTTGAAGATGGACGCCGGCATGATGCCGATCTTGCACTCGCCCGCGGTCATCACGCCCGGGCAGTTCGGCCCGATCAGACGCGACTTCGATCCACACAGCGAGCGCTTGATCTTGACCATGTCCGCGACCGGGATGCCCTCGGTGATGCAGACGATCAGCGCGATCTCAGCTTCGATCGCTTCGGCGATGGCGTCAGCCGCGCCCGGCGGCGGCACGTAGATCACGCTCGCGTCGGCGCCGGTCTTGTCCTTGGCCTCCTGCACGGTGTCGAACACCGGCAGGCCGAGGTGCGTCGAGCCGCCTTTGCCCGGCGAGGTGCCGCCGACCATCTTCGTTCCGTAGGCGATCGCCTGTTCGGAATGGAAAGTGCCGTTCTTGCCGGTGAAGCCCTGGCAGATGACCTTGGTGTTCTTGTTGACGAGAATGGGCATCACGCACCCTTCTTTACGGCAGCGACAATCTTCTGCGCCGCGTCGTCGAGATCGTCGCCCGACGTCACGTTCAGCCCGGATTCCTTGATGATCTTCTTGCCCAGCTCGACGTTGGTGCCTTCGAGGCGAACGACGAGCGGCACCTTGAGGCCGACCTCCTTCACCGCGGCGACCACGCCTTCGGCGATGACATCGCACTTCATGATGCCGCCGAAGATGTTGACCAGGATGCCCTTCACCTTTGGATCGGAGGTGATGATCTTGAACGCGGACGCGACCTTTTCCTTGGTGGCGCTGCCGCCGACGTCGAGGAAGTTCGCAGGCTCCATGCCGTAGAGCTTGATGATGTCCATCGTCGCCATCGCGAGGCCGGCGCCGTTGACCATGCAGCCGATGGTGCCGTCGAGCGCGACGTAGTTGAGATCGTACTTCTGCGCTTCGATTTCCTTGGGGTCTTCCTCGGTCTCGTCGCGCAGCGCAGCGACATCCGGATGACGGAACAGCGCGTTGTCGTCGAAGCCGATCTTGGCGTCGAGGCAAATGAGCTTCTTGTCCTTGGTGACGACCAGCGGGTTCACCTCGAGAAGCGCCATGTCCTTCTGGGTAAACGCCTTGTAGAGGCCCGTCAGCATTGGGCTCATCTGCTTTTGCAAATCGGCGTCGAGGCCGAGCGCCTTGGCGATGCGGCGGACGTGATGCGGGCAGATGTTCGCGACCGGATCGACGGAAATGGTGACGATCTTCTCCGGCGTGTCGTGCGCGACCTTCTCGATGTCCATGCCGCCTTCGGTGGAGAC
>BFBZ01000018.1_pt83 | contig 40444 bp, 36 predicted proteins | sample 1888401 | NCBI WGS metagenome assembly BFBZ01 (sample SAMD00112614, study PRJDB3348) | symbiont metagenome | host: Chara braunii | reverse complement strand
ACGGTGACCCAGAGTGCGCCCGAGGCGAAGGAACGCGTCAACGCCTTCCTGAACAAGCGGGCCGCCAAGGTTGGTCCAGCCTGACCCTATCAAACACCAAAACACACGACCCGGGAGGATTTCGATATGACGCCACACACCCAAGATCCTGCCGCACCCGGTGTTTCCCCGCGCCCAAGCCTCGCCGCGATCTTCCGGCCCACATCGGTGGCCATCATCGGCATGTCCGCCAAGCCCGGCTCCGCCGGCCAGGTGGTGCTGGGCAACCTGCTGCAAGGCGGCTACACCGGCGCGATTCATCTCGTCGGCCGCAGCGGCGGCGAGATCATGGGCTATCCGGTGCTCACCGAGGTGTCGGAGCTCCCGGAGGGCGTGGACTTGGCCATCCTGATGCTGCCGGCCGATGCTGTCCTGGCCGGCATCGAGGCCTGCGTCGCGCGCCGGGTCCGCGGCGCGATCTGTTTCGCCTCGGGCTTCGCTGAGATGGGCGAACAGGGTCGGGAGCAGCAGCGCCGCATCGGTGACGTGGCGCGCGACGGTGGCCTTGCTTTGTTGGGGCCGAACACCGTCGGCTATTTCAACTATGTCGACGCCTTCCACGTCTTCATGGTCGAGCAGAATCTGCCACCAAGGCTGGATCCCGCCGCCGGCCCCGCGGTGGCGGTGGTCGCGCAAAGCGGCGGCATCGGCGCTCATCTCGCAACATCCCTGCGCATGCGCGGCGTGCCGCTGTCATACATGATGACCACCGGCAATGAGGCCCAGCTGGGTCTTGCCGAGATGATCGACTTCTTCGTCGACGACGCACACACCGGATCCATCGTGGTCTATGCCGAGCAGATCCGCAGTGCGCCGGACTTTCTGGCCGCGACCCGGCGTGCACGGACGRCGGGCAAGCCGGTGGTGCTGCTGCATCCGGGCCGCAGCGAGCGTTCGCAGGCCGCGGCGCAGTCTCATACGGGCGCGCTGGCCGGCAATCATGCGGCCATGCAGCTYATGCTCGATCACGTCGGCGTGGTGACGGTCGACAGTCTGGAAGAGGCCATCGACCTCGGCCAATTGCTGCTAMGTTATCCGCATGCACCGACCGGCGGTCTCGGCCTGGTCACCGCCTCCGGCGCGCTGTGCGGGATCACGCAGGACTATGTGGAGCCGCTCGCCCTGGACCTGCCCGCGCTATCGGCCCAGCAGGCCGAGCAGCTGCGCGAACACCTGCCGGTGTACACCCCGCCGCGCAACCCYCTCGACCTCGGCACCTTGGTCGCCTGGAAGCCCGAGCTGATCTCGCTCGGCATCAGCGCGCTGCTGGCCGAYGCYCAGCTGGGCAGCCTGCTGGTGTCGCTGCCCATGCCTGGAGACGACACCGCTGTGGTCTGGCTGCGGCAATACCTGGARGGCATCGAAGGCAGCAGCAAGCCTTCCATCCTSGTGATGCAGAACGAGGACGATCCATTGCCGCCGGCCTTCATCGAGGAGGCGCGGCAACGCCGTGCGATCGTGATGCGCTCACCCGAGCGCGCGCTGCGGGCGCTGGCCCGCGTCACGCGRTTCGGGCGTTGGCGCGCCGCCGCAGGCGGAGCCGATGCCGTGAAGCCTGCACGCATCGAAGGTCCGCTGGGCCTGGGCCGCGGCACGCAGGCCGAATGGGTCGGCAAGCAGTTGCTCGCCCGCCTTGGCGTGCGAGTTCCGGCCGGCGCGCTGGCCACCAGCCCCGACGATGCGGCGCGCATCGCCGCCGACATCGGCTATCCGGTCGCGCTCAAGGCGCAGGCGGCCACACTGGCGCATAAGAGCGAGGTCGGTGGCGTGTTGCTGAACATCGCCGACGAAACGGCGTTGCGTGCAGCCTGGCAGCGGCTGCATGACAACGTCGCGCGCGCCCAACCCGGCCTGGTGCTSGATGGCGCACTGGTCGAGAAGATGGGCGAGCGGGGCCTGGAGCTGGTCGTCGGCGCAAGCCGCGACGCGCAATGGGGCCCGATCCTGATGGTCGGTCTCGGCGGCATCTGGGTCGAAGCGCTGGGCGACGTGCAGTTGCTCGCGCCCGACCTGCCGCGCGCGGCGATCATCGAACGGCTGCGCCGTCTGAAGGCCGCCAAGCTGCTCGACGGCTTCCGCGGCGCGCCCCCCATCGATCTCGATGCTGTCGCCGACGTGRTCGCGCTGCTCGGCCAGCTCATGCTGCAATATCCCGAGGTGACSGAAGTCGACATCAACCCGCTGGTCGCCTACGGCCGCGGACAGGGCGTGGTCGCGTTGGACGCGCTGATCGTCACGCAGTGAATGCTTCCGGAGGACTCCGATGCCCCATCACAGCATGGCTCTGAGCAGGACGCCGCTCCAGCCCCAGACGCAGCGYCGCCRGCGGACGCAGGGCTGACCCCATGTCACTCAAGGGACAGGCCTACATCGTCGGCGCCTATGAACACCCCACGCGCCACGCCGTGGACAAATCACTTGGGCAGCTGCACGCCGAGGTCGCGGCAGGCGCGCTGGCCGATGCCGGGCTGTCGTGGCAGGACGTCGACGGCTATTTCTGCGCCGGCGATGTGCCCGGCTGGGATGCCCAAGGTGCCGGTCCGCTGTCGATGGTCGAGTATCTCGGGCTCAGGCTGCGACACCTGGACACGACGGAGAGCTGGGGATCGGCCTACCTCAATCATGTGGCGCACGCCGTGCAGGCGATCGCTGCCGGCAAGTGCCGCGTCGCGCTGATCACCCAGGCCGGACGCCCGCGCGCCGAGAAGGTCTCGCCCGAGGCGAGCCACCGCCAACAGGCGCAGACGGCGGCCGAGGCCCAGTTCGAGGCGCCTTACGGTCCGGTCGTCACCAATGTCTACGGCATGTGCGCGATGCGCCACATGCACCAGCACGGCACCACCGCGGAGCAACTGGCCTGGATCAAGGTCGCCGCCTCGCATCACGCGCAGCACAATCCCCACGCCATGCTGCGCAAGGTCGTGTCCGTGCAGGACGTGCTGGACTCGCCGATCGTCGCCACACCGCTGCACCGGCTGGATTGCTGCGTGATCAGCGACGGCGGAGGCGCGCTGGTGGTGGTGCATCCCGAGATAGCGCGCAGCCTGACGCGCCCGTTGGTCACGCCGATCGGGACAGGCTTCGCGGTCAAGCATCTGAATGGCGGCTACTTCGACATCCTGGCTTCCGGCGCGGTCCAGACAGGCCGCGAAGCCTTCGCCCAGGCCGGCGTCAGCCCGAGCGACATTCAGTACGCCTCGCTGTACGACAGCTTCACCATCACGGTGCTTGTGCAACTTGAGAATCTCGGCTTCTGCGCGGCTGGTGAAGGCGGCCGCTTCGTGGCCGATGGCGGCCTGATCAGCGGCGTGGGTCGGCTGCCGGTCAACACCGACGGTGGCGGCCTGTGCAGCAACCACCCGGGCAATCGCGGCGGAATGACCAAGGTCATCTAGGCCGTTCGCCAGTTGCGTGGCGAAGCCCACCCTGCCGTGCAGGTGCGCRACTGCCGCTTGGCGCTGGCGCATGGCACGGGCGGCCAACTCGGCGCGCGGCACGGCAGCGCCACCCTGATCCTGGAACGAGAGGCCTAGAGCATGGACACTCGCATCCCGCCATCGCCACAGGTCTGGCCCGAGACGGCGGAATACTGGGCCGCCGCCAATGAGGGCCGCCTGCTGCTGCGCCGCTGCTGCGACACCGGCCGCGCCTATCATTWTCCTCGCCTGCACAGTCCCTTCACCGGCAGCTTCAACACCGARTGGTTCGAGGCCAGCGGCACCGGCACGTTGTACGCGTTCAGCGTGTTGCCGCGGGCTCAGCCGCCCTACTGCATCGCCTATGTCGAGCTGGCCGAGGGGCCGATCATGCTGACCAACATCCTGACCGACGATTTCGACAGCCTGCGCATAGGACAGCCGGTGCGGGTGCAGTTCGTGCCAAGCGCCGACGGCCAGCGCGTGCCGATGTTCGTGCCCTGCTGAGCCAGGCTCAACCCGACGCGGTCACGCTGGCTTGCGCGAATGGCTGGCGAGCGCCAGACCATGCGGGACCAAATGTTTCAGGATATCAGAGACTTAGCTGGCAGGAGTGGAGAGGCTCGAACTCCCAACCCCCGGTTTTGGAGACCGGTGCTCTACCAATTGAGCTACACTCCTAGCGAGCCGGGACTGCGTCGCCGGTTCGGGCGCTTTCAAGCATAGACCTCCCCTCCAATGCAAGGGTGCAATGGGACAAATCGACTGGTCAGACCACAACTTCCGCGCCAGACTTGATGCAAAGCGACAACATTGCCCCAGGGAGAGCCCATGACCCCGTCCACCGCCGCCCCCAGCGTGCCCTTTTCCGCGCTGCGCTCCCTGAGCCCCCCGCTGCCCGATGATCRGCCGGAGGCTCTCGGTCTCTCGACCGCGCGGCTGCAGCGGGCCTCGGATGCCTTCAAGCGCGAGGTCGACAAGGGAACCCTCCCCGGCGCCACCCTGTTGGTCGGCCGGCGCGGCCGGATCGGCTGGTTCGACGCCATCGGCCGCCAGGCGCCGGACTCGGACATACCGATGCGGCCGGATTCGATCTTCCGTATCTTCTCGATGACCAAGCCGATCGTTTCACTGGGGATCATGATGCTGGTCGAGGACGGCGAGTTGTTGCTGTCCGATCCCGTCGCCAAGTTCATCCCGGAATTCGCCGACCAGAAGGTCGGCATCGACAAGGCCGGCAAGCTCGAGCTGGTGCCGGTCGCCCAGCCGATGACGGTACAGGACCTGCTGCGCCACACCTCGGGCCTGGCCTATGAGCACACGGGCTCCTCGCCGGTGCACCAGCTCTACCAGCAATCGCGGGTGCGCAGCCGCAAGATCAGCAATGCCGAGCACGCTTCGATCGTCGGCGGTCTGCCGCTGATCTGCCAGCCGGGCGCCGAGTTCAACTACAGCCGCTCGACCGACATTCTCGGACGGATCATCGAGGTCGTCGCGGGCCAGTCACTCGGGGCGTTCCTGTCGGCGCGCATCCTGTCGCCGCTCGGCATGAACGAGACCGGCTTCTTCACGAGCGAGGCCAATGCCGGCCGGCTCGCCGAGCCGTTCGCCAAGGATCCCTGGACCGGCGAGGCGGTCAATGTGTTCAAGATGACCGAGCAGCCGGTGATGGAATCCGGCGGCGGCGGCCTGGTCGCAACCACCATGGACTATGCCCGCTTCTGCGCGATGCTGCTCAACAAGGGCAGCCTCGATGGGACAAGGCTGGTCGGCCGCAAGACSCTGGAGCTGATGGCCTCCGACCATCTCGGTCCCGACGTGAAGACGGTCGGTACCCTGCTGTCGCCCGGTCACGGCTTCGGCCTCGGCTTCGCCGTCCGCCGCGAGGCCGGCATCGCCCCCTTCCCCGGCTCGCCCGGCACCTTCTTCTGGAGCGGCATCGCCGGCACGTTCTTCTGGATCGATCCGAAAGAGGAGCTGTTCTGCGTCTTCATGGCCCAGGCGCCAGGGCAGCGGGACTATCTGCGCACGCTGGTGCGCGACGTGGTGTACGCGGCGGTGGAGTGAAGGCGGCGGCCCCCTCGCTGTTCCGGTACACGCAGGACCATCGTCTGCCGTGGTGGCGCGACRACCACAGCTGTCGTCCCGGCGAACGCCGGGACCCATAACCACCGCCGGGAATGTGACAGGCAACTGGCAGTGACGTCCCTCGACAGATCACGCGGGTTGGGTCCCGGCGTTCGCCGGGACGACGTTGGTGGGTGTRGCCGCACCGCCGGCCACACCCACGGCTTGCCTCAACTGATCGTCGCGCCGCCGTCGATCACCATGGTCTGGCCGGTCATGAAATTGCCGGCCGCCGAGCCGAGGAAYACCGCSGCGCCGGCGATCTCGTCGGGGATGCCGATGCGCAAGAGCGGCGACCGGGCGGTCGAGGCCTTCAGGGTCTCCGGATTGTCCCACAGCGCCTTCGCRAAGTCGGTCTTGATCAGGCCGGGCGCGATGCAATTCACGCGCACATTGTGCGGGCCGTATTCGCAGGCGAGATTGCGCGCCAGCTGCATGTCGGCAGCCTTGGAGATCGCGTAGGCGCCGAGGATGGTCGAGCCCTTCAGGCCGCCGATCGACGAGACGATGATGATCGAGCCGTCCTTGCGCGCGATCATCTGCGGCACGACCATGCTGATGAGCCAGTTGTTGGCGACGATGTTGTTRTCGAGRATYTTKCGGAACTGATCGTCGGAGATGCCGGCGAGCGGRCCRTAATASGGRTTSGASGCGGCGTTGCAGACCAGCACGTCGATCTGGCCGTAGATGCGGTTSGCCTCGTCGACGAGATTCTGCAAATTCTCCTTGCTGGAGATGTTGGCGGCGACCGCGGCCGCCGTGCCGGCGCCGAAGCGCTCGTTGATCTCCTTGGCGACGGCCTCGCARACATCGGCCTTGCGCGAGGAGATCACCACCTTGGCGCCGTGCTCGGCCATGCGCTCGGCAATCGCGAGCCCGATGCCGCGGGTGGATCCGGTGATGACGGCGACCTTGCCGGTCATGTCGAACAGGGTCATGGGAAGTTCCTCCTGGTTATTAGCGGTTGTTCAAAGAGCGTCACACCGTCGGCACGACTTGTTGACGATGCCAGTGACCGCGCGCTCTCCCACAAGGGGAGAGGGTGCACTGCCCGTGTGGCGAGCGAGGTCTGTGAATGACGCGTGTAGCACCGTCCCCCTCACGCCAGCTTGCTCGTCGTCACTTCCGGCCCGGCCGGCTGGTGCATCGCGCGGTGCGCGGCATCCGCGATCCAGGGCTGCTGATTGACCATCGGCAGGCGCCATAGGCTGGTCTCGCCGCTCGCGATATGATCGAGCCGGGTCACCGAGCAATTGTCGATGTCGAAGGCCAGGCCCTTCTCGACGAGGCCGCCGAGCGCCAATCCCACCGCYGCCTTGATGGTGCCGCCATGGCCRACGGCGATGATGTCGCGGCCGGCCTCGGACACCGTGATGCGCRCAATCGCGGCGGTGACGCGGGTGTACAGATCCATGTAGCTCTCGCCGCCCGGCGCCGGCTCATCGATGGCGGCGAACCAATGGCTGCCCACGGGACGACTGGCCAGGAACGCGGCGCGATTCATGCCCTGCCATTGCCCGAGATGCTGCTCGGCAAAGGCGGCCTCCCGGATCATCGTCGCGGGGCGCGGGAAACCCGCCTGCCAGATCGCCTCGGCGGTCTGGTGCGTGCGCATCAGGTTGCTCGCATACCAGACCGCGCTGCGCGGCAGGATCTTGGCCACCGCTGCGAACACCTCGCGATCGGACGTGTCGCAGGCGATGTCGGACTGACCGTAGATGTTGCCGCCGTCGCTGCGCACCGGCGCGTGGCGCACCCACCACCAGCGCGTGGTGACCACAGCAGGCTTGCTTCCATCACCCGTCATCGCTCACCCTTCCCTCTGCTGGCCTCTCGCTGTACGTGAAGGCCCAGATCGTCTCAAGCCGCATCGCGATCTCAGCGCGTTTGAAACGGCGTTTGAATTCCGTTGCGCGGCACGCAACTGATCAACAACGAAGCAGGAGGAAACATGGGCCGTCTTGAGGGAAAATCCGTCATCATCACCGGCGCCGGCAGTGGCATCGGCCGCGCCGCATCGCTGCTGTTCACACGCGAAGGCGCGCGGCTCATCGCGGTCGATCGCAGCGAGGCCGTCAAGGAGACGGTCGAGCTCGTCAAGCAGCAGGGCGGCATCGCCGAAGCCGTGCTCGCCGACGCCGGCTCCGAGGCCGACGTCTCCGGCTTCATCGATCGCGCGGTCGCGACCTTCGGCAAGCTCGACGTGATCTGGGCCAATGCAGGCATCTCCGGCGGGCTCAAGCCGATCGCCGAGCAGACGGTCGAGCATTGGCAGGAGATCCTGCGCATCAATTTGATCGGCCCGTTCCTGGCGGTGAAATACGCGATGCCGCACATGGTGCGCCAGCAGCGCGGCGCCATCGTCTGCACGGCCTCGGTCGCTGGTTTGAAGTCCGGTGCCTCGGGCCATCCCTACGCGGCGAGCAAGGCCGGCGTCATCAGCCTGGTGCAGACCACGGCCTATTCGCTGTCCGGCACCGGCGTGCGCATCAACGCGGTCTGTCCGGGGCTGATCGAGACCGGCATGACCAAGCCGATCTTCGACGGCGCCAAGGAGCGCGGCACCGAGGGCAAGATCGGCCAGCTCAATCCGCTGAAGCGCGCCGGCCAGCCGCACGAGATCGCCGCCATGGGCCTGTTCCTCGCCAGCGATGAAGCCTCCTACGTCAACGGCCAGGCCTTCCCGGTCGACGGCGGCCTGACCGCGTCGATGCCGTATGCGGGCAAGCCGATCTAGCCGACCGCCACGAGGAACGCCCCCGTAGATGGGGTAACGGGCCGACCACCCGAGCGGCACGCTCACTCCTGCGCTATTTGGGAGCGCGTTCGCGTGCCGCCCGGTTGGCGGAAAGGTGGTCGTCCCTCAAATTGATGGTGTTCAACGGAGTCGGGCAAGCCCGCTCCTCGCATCATTAGGGGACGACCATGAACCACTATGCCGGAATTGACGTGTCTTTGAAATCCTCGGCGGCTGCATTGTCGATGGGGCGGGCAAGATCGTTCGGGAAGCGGCAGTCGAGAGTGAGCCGGCAGTCTTGATCGGCTGGTTCAAGCAGTTCGGCATCGAGGTTGAGCGGATCGGTCTGGAGGCAGGGCCGCTGTCGCAATGGCTGTATGCGGCGATGCAGGAGGCGGGTCAGCGGGTCGAACTGCTGGAGACGCGGCACGTGCGTGACGCCTTCAGGGCGATGTCGGTGAAGTCCGACCGCAACGATGCAAGGGGTATTGCCCAGCTGATGCGGCTTGGCTGGTTCCGTCCGGTTCATTGCAAATCGATCGAGGCGCAGGAGATGCGTGCGGTTCTTACGGCACGCAAGCTGCTGCAATCGAAGCTGCACGACGTCGAGAACTGTTTGCGCGGCGTGCTAYGGGGCTTCGGCTTGAAGGTCGGCAAGACCACCGATCGCAGCTTCGCGACGCGAATCGAGGCGCTGGTGGCTGGCCATTCGGGACTGACGCTGGTCGTGCAGGCGCTGCTCGAGGCTCATACGGTGCTGCTGCGCGAGTTCAAGAAGCTGGACAAGCAGGTGCAACAGCTCGCGAAGGCSCATCCGCAGGCCAAGCTGTTGATGACCACGCCGGCCRTCGGCCCGATCGTCGCGCTGACCTACATGTTCGCAATCGACGACCCCAAGCGCTTCCGATCCTCCAAGGCGACAGGCGCGCATTTTGGCCTCACGCCGAGACGGTACCAGTCCGGCGAGACCGACTATAGCGGCCGCATCACGAAGGTCGGCGATGCGTCGGTGCGCGAGGCGCTCTATCAGGCGGCGCACATCATGCTGACCAAGCCGGTCAAGAACTGCTCACAGCTGAAGAGCTGGGCGATGCGGGTCGCCAGGCGCGCCGGCCCGCGCAAAGCCAAGGTGGCTCTGSCGCGCAAGCTTGCCGTGATCCTTCACCGCATGCTCGCCGACAACATGCCGTTCAACCCCGCGGCCAAGGCTGCCGCGACCTAGGGGAGCATCGATCGAGTTCTGGGCGGGCCACGACACCAGGCTCTCCCCGAGCAGGGTCCCTTCGCCGGGACGATGGATCCGGTCAGGCCGCCATCCGGGCAGTCGGTTCAAAACCACGCTCTCCGTAGATTGGCCGGCCGGTTCCTCTTACGCAGCCCAACAGGTGGCGGCCATGCGCCGACCCCGTACAGAAGCAAGGGCCCGGCGAGAGGACATGCAGAATTGGGATTGACAAACCAAGGCCCGTTACAGAAGCCCGGATGAGCGCACGCCAAAGCCCGCAGGGCGCAGGCGAGCGCGACATCCSGGTTCTCCGACACCGCATGTGAGACCCCGCATCTCGCCGGCGCCGACGCGTCCCGCGCGCCGGCTGTCGCTCATCCGGGCGAGCCGACTCATTGCGAGCGCAGCAGGAGCTCCATGTCGGCGATCAGCGGCGCGAGCTTGTCCGTTGCGTCGAACTGGGCGTACCAGCACCACAGCTCGAGCGAGAACAGCAGGCGGTAGATGTCGAGCGTCGCGCCGACCTCGGTGCGCGTCATCGGACCGTAGCCTTCGAGGAAAGCCTCGCGCTGCCCGGCCGACAGATAGTACAGCGCCTTGGCGACATCCTTGAGCGGGTCGCCCGCCAGCGCGCCCTCGAAATCGACGACCCCGGTCAGGGTCACCGTGTCGTCGTCGGCGCGCGCCAGAATGTTGCCCGGATGCAGATCGTTGTGGCAGAGCACGGGCGCCGCGCAGGCCTCGAACAGACCGCTGCAGGCCTCGACGTGACGCGCGATGCGCAGCGCGAGATCGGGGGCACCGCCGCGGCTGCTGAATTCRGTCAGCTTGCGGTCGAACTGGACGGTGAGATAGGTGCGATTGTCGGCATGCGCGGTCCAGACGCCGTCGGGGCCGATATAGCCGAAGGCCTCCATCGCAATGTCGTGGAACGCACGCGATAACCGGCCGACCTGCCGGAATGCCGACTGCCGCAGCGGCGGCGGCAGCTGCTGCTCGAGCGGACCGAGCCTGTCGCCCRCCAGCCTGCTCATGACGACGTAATCGAGGCCAATCAGATCACGCGAGGCGTCGGCCAGATGCAGCCGGGGCGCCGGCACCGGCAACCTGTCCCGTACCAGATCGAGCAKGCGCGCCTCCTTGCGCATCTTCCAGCTCATGCTGTCGGGATAGATCTTCAGCACCAGCGGCGGCAGGCCTCCAGCCAGAGCCAGYTCGTAYACCGCACTGATCTCACCGCCATACAGCAMCGAGATCGMCGCAAYCTGCCCGTCGACGCCGGTCCGGGCGACGACGGCGCCGGCGGTGGCAAGATCAATCGCGAGATCAGGCTTGATGACGATCGGAGACATGACATCGAAGCTCCCGGCGGCCAGACAGCATCCACGAGGCCACGGCCCGCGCGCCTCCCGACTCGACGTGCTCCGTGCCCCCCGGATCGTTCGCCGTCAAGCTCGCGCCAACAGGCCGTGCCCCCACGCCGGCGAATAATCCACCGGCGCGAGCAAACGGTCCTCGATCTGGCCGACCATCAGCCCATGCTCGACATGGGTGACGCGCTTGATCTCGGCCCATTCGGCATCGGCCATGAACGCCGTCCACCCCGCGGTCTTCGCGGCCTCGTCAGGCCATTCCAGCACGTAGACGAACTCGGTCCGCTCGCCGAACCTGCTCTCCCACATTGCCACGATCTGGAAATCGTAGCGCGTGCGCATGATGCGGGCGGCGTGGTCGCGAAAGCGGGCGTGAAACGCCGCCTTGTTGTGCTCGAAGATCTCGTAGATGCGAAGTTGATGGATCATGGCGGCTCCTCGTGATCCGGGGATATGGGAACAGCCATGCCGATGCGCCAGCCGGAAAGATCGGCGCGAGGCGCAGACGGTGTCGGGGTCTTAAGGGACTTGGCGATGAACCGCACATCGCCTTTGCTCATCCGGGTAACGTGGCCGTGCCTCGCCTGCGGYGCTCCCAAATCGTGAGCATTCCGCCGCCGCTCCAAACGAGGCCGCCATGACAGTGACACCAGAGACAGGAATCTCATCCTTCCCGCGCTCTGCCGGCCGACGGATTCCGGGCTCGGGCTCCGGAATGACAGCGATGGTCGGGCGGCGGGGCGGACGCTCTCCTCCGTCATTGCGGGCGCAGCTCTCGCAATGACGCGGTGAGAGCGGAGGCGCGAAGGGCCGCGCAACGCGCAGGCCCGGTCTCACCGCCCTCTGTCGCGGTCGGTCAGGTCGCGCCGGCCTTTTGCGCGTAGGCCCAGGCCTGCTTGGTCATCGGCACCATGCGCTTGACCGATTCGATCGCCTTGTCGTTGGCGGCGGTGCCGTCGCGGATGCGGCCGATGATGCCTTGGAGGATGCCGGCGAGACGGAACAGATTGTAGGCAAAGTACCAGTTGAGGTCGGGCAGTACGACGCCGGTGACAGCGCAATAGATCGCGGCCGCCTCCTCCATGGTCGGGATGTTCCTGGCCTTCAGATCCACGCCGTCGAGGCCCGGCATGATCCACTGCATCAGCAGGTAGGTGAAGTCGGCCATGGGATCGCCGAGCGTCGACAGTTCCCAGTCGAGCACCGCGATGACGCGCGGCTCGGTCGCGTGGAAGATCATGTTGTCGAGCCGGTAGTCGCCATGCACGATCGAGACSCGCTGCTGCGCCGGCAAGGTGCGCGGCAGCCATTCGATCAGCTTCTCCATCTCCGGCAGATGCTCGGTCTCGGAGGCGCGATACTGCTTGGTCCAGCGGTCGACCTGCCGGGCAAAATAGTTGCCGGGCTTGCCGAAATCGGCSAGCCCGATCGCGGCGGGATCGTAGGTGTGCAGCTTCGCCAGRGTCTCGATCTTGCTGGTGAAGATSGCGCGGCGCTCGGCGGCGTCGACATGCGGCAGGGTCGGATCCCAGAACACCCGGCCCTCCTCCATCGACATGATGTAGAAGGCGGCGCCGATGACGCTRTCATCGTTGCAGAGCGCGTAAGCCTTGGCSACSGGRAAGCCCTGCTYGCCGAGGGCTGCGATGACGCGGAATTCGCGGTCGACCGCATGCGCCGACGGCARCAGCTTGCCGAACGGCTTGCGCCTGAGCACATAGGAGCGCCCCGGCGTGTTCAGCCGATAGGTCGGGTTCGACTGGCCGCCCTTGAACTGCTCGACGGTCAGCGGGCCGGCATAGCCCTCGACATGCTGGTCCATCCAGGCCGCGAGCCTGGCCTCGTCRAAGCGATGCCGCTCCTCGACCGGCTTGGTGCCGGAGAATTCTTCGTCCTTCTTGACGCCGTCGGCCACGACGAACTCCCTTGGTGTTACGTCTCATCCCACGATCGGCGGCCATTCTCGCCGGTCGTTCCTTCCGTCATTGCGAGCGCAGCGAAGCAATCCAGGGATACGCCGGGACTCTGGATTGCTTCGCGACGCTCACAATGACGGAGTTCGTGATTGCGAGCGTCGCGTACAAACCATGCCGGCAGACCCGGACCTGCGGTCTGGGCACGCCTCCATCATCGCGCTTCGCGCGACGACGGAGGCTTTGCCCACCCTACGAGTTTAAGCTCAATGCCGCGGCTCGTTGGCGTATTTCTTCATCTCGAGCCGGGCGATGGCACGGTTGTGCACCTCGTCGGGACCGTCGGCAAGACGCAGCGTGCGGATGTTGGCATAGTCCTTGGCAAGACCCGCATCGTCAGACACGCCGGCGCCGCCGAACGCCTGGATGGCGTCGTCGATGATCTTGAGCGCCATGTTCGGGGCGGCGACCTTGATCATCGCGATCTCGCCCTGGGCGGTCTTGTTGCCGACCTTGTCCATCATGTCGGCGGCCTTGAGACACAACAGCCGGCACATTTCGATGTTGGTGCGGGCCTCGCCGATGCGCTGCTCCCACACCGAATGCTCGATGATCTTCTTGCCGAAGGCGGTGCGCGTCATCAGCCGGCGCACCATCTTCTCCAGCGACTCCTCGGCCTTGCCGATGGTCCGCATGCAGTGATGGATGCGGCCCGGACCGAGGCGGCCCTGCGCGATCTCGAAGCCGCGGCCCTCGCCGAGCAGGATGTTCTCCGCAGGGACGCGAACGTTCTCAAGCAGCACCTGGGCATGGCCGTGCGGCGCGTCATCGAAGCCGAACACCGGCAGCATCTTCTCGACCTTGATGCCGGGGGTGTCGAGCGGCACCAGGATCTGYGACTGCTGCTGATGCTTGGCGGCCGACGGATCGGTCTTGCCCATCAGGATGGCAATCTTGCAACGGGGATCGCCGACGCCCGACGACCACCATTTGCGGCCGTTGATGACATAATGATCGCCGTCACGCACGATCCGCGTCTCGATGTTGGTGGCATCCGACGACGCCACCGCCGGCTCGGTCATCAGGAACGCCGAGCGGATCTCGCCGTCCATCAGCGGGCGCAGCCATTTGCGCTTCTGCTCCTTGGTGCCGTAGCGGATGAACACCTCCATGTTGCCAGTGTCCGGCGCCGAGCAGTTGAACACCTCCGACGCCCAGGAGATGCGGCCCATCTCCTCCGACAGCAGCGCGTATTCGAGATTGGTCAGGCCGGCGCCGCGGAACTCGTCGTCCTCATGCGGCGACGGCGGCATGAACATGTTCCACAAACCCTCGGCCTTCGCCTTGGCCTTGAGATCCTCCAGGATCGGAATCACCTTCCAGCGGTCGCCCTCGGCGTCCTGCTGCTTGTAGATCGGCACCGCCGGGCGGACATGCTTGGTCATGAAGCTGCGCACGCGCTCCAGCCATTCCTGCTGCTTCGCCGACATCGTGAAGTCCATGGGACTCTCCTTGAGCGTTTCCTCTGGAATTTTGGCCGCAGTGTCRGCCCGCTCACGGCGTCCGCGCAAGTGCGATCTTGCGCGACACGACCGCGCGAGGGCGTCGCTGCAGCGCCGAAATCTCGTCCCGCGGAAGCACCGCGATTGACATTCCGGCCGTCTCAAACAATAGTTTCATACAATTGTTTGAAAYGCAACTCCCCGGGAGCGACCATGGCGACCGACCAGACCCGGACTGCGATCCTGACCGCCGCCGAGCGGCTCTATGCCGAGCGCGGCTTTTCCGAGGTGACGCTGCGCGACATCGTGGCAGAGGCCAACGTCAACCTCGCCGCGGTGAACTATCATTTCGGCTCCAAGGACGAATTGATCGCCGAACTGTTCGTGACCCGCTCGATCGCGCTCAACCGCGAGCGCCTGCGCGAGCTGCGCGCGGCCGAGGAGGCCGGCGGCGGCCGCGCCGATATCAGCGACATCCTGCGCGCGCTGGTCGGCCCGATCCTGCGCGGCTGCCTTGGACCGGAGAACCAGCGCTCGCCGGTGGCGCAGTTCATGATCCGCGCCTCGATCGAGTCGGTGCCGCCGATCCGCCGCATCAAGACCAAGGAAATCGACCATTTGCGCAAATTCGCCGGCGCGATGCGGCGCGCCCTGCCCGACAGCGCCGAGGTCGACCTGTTCTGGGGCCTGCATTTCGCGCTCGCCATGGCGCATCACACCATTCGCGAGAGCGAGCGGCTGACCAAGCTGTCCGACGGGCAATGCGATCTCGACGATGTCGAGGATGTGATCGCGCGGGTGGTGCGCGGCGCCGTGCTCGGCTTGACCGCGCGCGATCAGGCGGCAAAGTCGAAGGTCAAGGTCGCAGCGCGCGAGGCGCGCTAGACCTCGCTTCGCTGGACAAGAAGGAAGCCCCCTGATGCCGCAGTGTCTGCGATTGATCATGGCCGTCGTCGCGACGGCGCTTGCGATGGTGACGGCGAGCGAGCCGGTGCTGGCCCGCGGCGCCGCCGCCAACATCATGAACTCACCGGGCTATCAGCGCCGCCTGCAGGAATCGCGACAGCAGCTCGGCGCGCMGCCGCCGGCCCCTTTCGTGGCAGAGCCGCGCTATCATTCCCCACGATACAAGGCGAAGCGGCACCGTCATCACCACACGCGGTGATCACGGGAGTTCGTACTCTCTCCCCGTCATTGCGAGCGCAGCGAAGCAATCCAGGGGGGTGGGCGGGACTCTGGATTGCTTCGCTGCGCTCGCAACGACGCGGAAAAGCCGCGGAATCCGATACTCAACACGACATGCGGAAAGATCGGCGCGTCGTGCGCACCGCAATGACGGATGGAGAGAATGGCCGCGGCAGCGTCCTACACCACACCCTGCTGCTTCAGCGCGGCGATCTTCGCGTCGTCATAACCGAGGCTCGACAGCACGTCTTGCGTGTCGGCGCCGAGCAGCGGCGGCGCGCGGTACTCCGTGATCGGCGTACCGGAGAACGTGAGCGCGTTGCGGATCAGCGACAATTGCGGCTCGAACGGGTGCTCGACCTTCACCTCCATKCCGCGCGAGCGCACATGCGGATCGGCGAACACATGGGCGAAATCGTTGACGGGGCCGCAAGGCACACCCGCTTTCTCCAGTTGCTCCAGCCAATGCGCGACCGAGTTCTTCAGGAACAGGCCGGCATAGATCGCCATGATCTCCTTGCCGTTGACGACGCGGTCGTTGTTCTTGACGAATTTCGGATCGGTGGCGAGCTCCGGCGCGCCGAGCACGGCGCAGGTGCGGGCGAATTGCCCGTCATTGCCRACCACCAGCATCAATTCGCCATCGGTGCAGCGGAACACGCCGGCCGGCATGCCGCCATTGCCCCAGGTGCCGCGGCGCGGCGGCGACTTGCCGTTGACCAGGAAGATCTGGGCGTAGTGCGACAGCGAGGCGATCACGGTGTCGAACAGGCAGACGTCGACATGCTGGCCGCCGCCGCCATTGACGTCGCGATGATACAGCGCCGAGAGAATGCCGATCGAGGTGTTCATCCCGGTCATGTAGTCGACGATCGAGGGACCGACCTTCATCGGCCCGGCGCCCGGCTCGCCGTCCATGTGGCCGGTCACGCTCATCAGCCCGCCCATCGCCTGGAAGATCGCGTCATAGCCGGCGCGCGGCGCATAGGGCCCGGTCTGGCCGAAGCCGGTGACCGAGCAATAGATCACGTCGGGATTGACGGCTTTGATCGCCTCATAGTCGAGGCCATAGCGCTTGAGATCGCCGACCTTGTAGTTCTCCATGAACACGTCGCAATCTTTCGCCAGGGCGCGGATGATCTCCTGCCCGTCGCTCGAGGCGATGTTGACCGTGACCGACTTCTTGTTGCGGTTGGCGCAGAGATAGAACGAGTTGTTGTTGTTGGCCTTGCCGTCCGGATCCTTGAGATAAGGCGGCCCGAAGGCGCGCGCATCGTCGCCAGTGCCGGGCCGTTCGATCTTGATCACCTCGGCGCCGAGATCGGCCAGCATCTGGGCCGATAACGGTCCGGCCAGCACGCGCGTGAGGTCGAGAATCTTGATGCCAGACAGCGGCAGGGCCGACATGGATGTTCCTCCGGGAGCATATTCCTTGTCGCGGACTGAACCGGCAGGATCAGGCGCGAGCTCTCGCGGATACACCATTTTGGCACCGGGAGCACTGCGCTCTCGGCATGCCGCCCTGCCGGCGGCCGCGCGTCAGGCCGCGCGGAGCTGGCTCACGAACTGGTCGACGTCGTGGCGCAGGTCGGCGGACAGCTTCGACAACGTGCGCACCGACTCCAGCACCCCGCCGGCCGCCTGGCCGGTGGCGGCGGTTGCCTCCGACACGCTGGAAATATTGTCCGACACCGCGTTGGTTCCCTCCGAGGCCTGCTGCACATTGCGCGCGATCTCGCGCGTCGCCGCCCCCTGCTGCTCGACCGCGGCTGCGATCGCCGAGGCGATCTGGTTGACGCGCTGGATGGTCGTGGAGATCGCCTGGATGGCCTCCACCGAGGCCTTGGTCGCGCCCTGGATGCCGGCGACCTGCGAGGTGATCTCCTCGGTCGCCTTGGCGGTCTGGTTGGCGAGCGTCTTGACCTCGGCGGCGACCACCGCGAAGCCCTTGCCGGCCTCGCCGGCGCGCGCCGCCTCGATGGTCGCGTTCAGGGCGAGCAGATTGGTCTGCTCGGCGATGCCGCTGATCAGCGCGACGACATCGCCGATGCGCTGCGCGGCATCCGACAGCGCCCGCACCTCGTCATTGGTCTTCTCGGCCTGCGTCACCGCGGCGCTGGCGATCGAGGTCGATTCGGTCACCTGACGGCTGATCTCGGTGATCGAGGCCGACAGTTCCTCCGTCGCCGCCGCCACCATCTGGACATTGCCGGAGGCGCGGTGCGACACCTCGGCAACGGCGGACGCCTTGGCGCGCCCCTGGTCGGCGATGGTCGACATCGATTGCGCGGTCGCGTTCAGCTCATTCGAAGCCGAGGTCAAGGTCTGCAGCGACGAGGTGACGGTCGCCTCGAACTGGCGGATCAGCTGGTCGACGGTGCTCTGGCGGCGTTCGCGGCGGCCCTGCTCGGCCTCCCTCTCGCTCGCCAGCCGGTCGCCCGCGATCATGCTGTCCTTGAAGACGGCGACCGCGCGCGACATCTCCCCGATCTCGTCGCGGCGATCGAGCCCGGCGAGCTCGATCGTGTAGTCCCGATCGGCCAGCCGGCGCATCGCCGCATCCAGAGAGCGGATCGCCGCCGAGATGCGACGCTGCACCACCGCCAGGCCCACCAGCGCAACCGCCAGCGCCAGCACCATCATCACGGCATTGAGGATGAGACTCTCACGCGCCTCACTGATCCGCCGTCCGGCGACCGCCACCATTTCGGCGAGCGCGGCATTCGCGGCATCGACACTGTAGGACAGCAGCGCCGTGTTGAGCTTGGACAGTTCGGCGAATTTGAACTCGATGGTCTGGTTGTTGCGCAACGCCTTGACCAGGCCGGCCTGCTGTTCGGCCATCGCCACCGCATCGGACTGCCTGGAGCGGTTGACCGCTTCGACCAGCGCGGCCGGAGCATCGGCCCGCGCGGCGGCGGCGACCACCTGGCTCCAGGCCTGCATCTGCCGGCCGGATTCCTCGGCGCCGCCGACAATGTCCGCCACGCTCCATGGCTTGCCGGAGGCCGCGGCATTCTCGATGCGCACGGCAAACTGGCCGCCGAAATTGCGCGCGGCCCAGGCTGATTGCTTGACCTGGACCATCTGGTCGACGACGGGATCGACGAGCTTGATGGTCTCCTCGAGATCGGCGGCGATCACCAGCAGCGCGTCGAGATAGTCCTGGGCGGCCTTGCGGAACGCATCCGCGGCCTGCATGTCGCGCGCGGCCTTGGGCTGATGGATCGCGCGTTCGGCGTCGGGACGCACGCCTGCGAGACGGTCATGCGCGGTGACGAGGCTGCTCAGCCGGCCGGCGATGCGGGCATCGGCAAAGCCGGACAACGCCTCCTGGACCTGCTTGTAGGCGGTCTCCGAGATCTGGCGATTGGTCGCAATGCGGGTGTCGGCTGCCGCATCCGCCGTGCCCTCCGCCACCAGCGTCGCCAGGAAGGTGCCGCGCTCCAGCCGGAAGCCCATCAACGTGTTGAACAGCTGCTGGTCCGCTCCCGCCAGCCGGGCGATGCGCTGGGCCGACTGGGTGCGGCTGAAGGCGTCGAGCAGTCCGCTCGCCAGGCTACCGATCAACAACAGGGCCAGGGCTCCGATGATCACCCCGAGCATGGTTCGTATCGTCAGGCCGTTGAAGAGTCGCATCTATCGAATCCCACCCGTGAACTTGTTGGTCGGAGAATCCGGGGGGCTGATTAATTTTCCGTCCTATGTAAGTCCGTTAGTAAGCATAGCGGCGCTCCCGCAGGGCCATTCCCCCGCATTTCTACGGAGCTCGACCAACTTTCTTGCTTCGTTTTGTGTGCGACGGGACTCGAGACACATCGGGACATACGCAACAAGGAGCTGTTAAAAGTTACCGTCGCACCTGGACGCAGGTTTGATGTCCCAACCCCGGAGCATGCCATGACATCGATCTCTGCCTCCTCGATGAGCGGCTACTCGCCGCTCGACCTGCTCAAGCAGGAACTCGCCAAGGAAGTCTCGGCCGGCAAGGTCAGCGCCACCGACCAGACGGCGCTGTCGTCGGCGCTGGACGACATCGATTCCGCACTGCAGAGCGGCAGCAGCAGCTCATCGTCCACGACGAGCTCCAGCACGCCGCCCTCGCCCAAGGAGATGCAGTCGAAGATCGACGATCTCATCCAGAGCGAAGTCGACAGCGGCAAGCTCACCGCCGACCAGGCGAGCGAACTGAAGAACGTCTTCGCCAACGCCTTCTCCGGCGGTCCGGGCGGCGCCGGCGGCCCGCCGCCGGCCGACGACAGCAGCAGCGACACCACCTCGAGCACGTCGTCCTCGTCGTCCTCCTCGTCGTCGTCAAGCACGTCCTCCGACCTCGAAGAGCTCCTGAAGAAGCTGCTCGAAGCGCTGCAAAGTTCGAACAGCAGCAAAACCTCGTCCTACAGCGCCAACGGCAGCAGCTCGTCGAGCACGACCAGCAAATCGCTGGTGGTGGACTTCTCGGCCTGACGGACCGGTGACGCGCCGCGGAGCGCGGATGAGCGCAGGCCGGCACCCGCCAGGGCGGCGGCGGAAGCGACATCCGGGATCATCGCAACCGCCCGCGAGACCCCGCATGTCGCTGCGCTCCTGCGGGCTACGGACCGTTACTCCGGCGCGTTGAACGTCCTTGCGAAATACACCGGCGCGGCCGTCTTTTTCAGCCGATAGAGCTGCGCCGGCCGGTTCGGCCCTTTCCGCATCTTGGCGATCGGCTCGATCAGGTCGGCCGAGAGCATGCGGGTGCGGAACGCACTCTTCTCCAGCGCACGATCCAGCACGATCTCATAGGTCCGCTGCAACTCGGGCAACGTGAACTCCTTGGGCATCAGATAGGCCGGCAGCGAGGTGTACTCGACCTTGTTGCGCAGCCGCTGCACGGCGGCCTGCAGGATCTCGGCGTGATCGAAGGCGAGCTTCGGCGTCACGCCTGTGCCTTCGAGCGGAAACCATTGCACATCGGCTGCGAGCGCCGCCTCCACCGCTGAGCCGGGGATCAGCGCAAAATAGGCATGCGTGGCCGACCAGCCGCGCGGATCGCGGTCCGCACTGCCCCAGCTGCCAAGCTGCTCCAGATAGGGGCTCACGACGCCGGTCTTCTCGGCGAGCTTGCGCCGCGCGCAGGCTTCGAGATCGCGATCCCTGGCGATGTCGACGAAGCCCCCCGGCAAGGCGAAGGTGCCCGGGAACGGCTCGCCGGGTCCGCTGCCACGTCGCACCAGGAGCACCTGCAGCGCCTCCTGCCGGATCGTGAAGATGACGATGTCAACCGTCGTCAATGGCCGCGGGAAATCGAGCCCGGGCGCCTTCGCGCCGCTCCGCCCCTGATCCCCCGCCGCATCGCCCTGCCCGTGCCGTCCCGCCATACCGCTCGCCCCGCCAAAATGCCGCTTGACACTAACACACTTAGTTGTACTGTCCAACTTACTTAGTTGGCGTGACACACTTACGCCGGTCAATGTCAGGAGGCCGCCATGTTCGGCATTCGCTTCATCAAGGCCCAGCCCACCACCTATCTGCTCAAGTACCGCGCCGGAGCGGTGGTCGAGGAAGGCGCCGGGCTCTCCACCTTCTATTACGGGCCCGCCRCCTCGCTGGTCGCGATCCCGATCGGCAGCCGCGACGCCGCTTTCATCTTCCAGCAGATCGCCCGCGACTTTCAGACGCTGACGATCCAGGGCCAGGTCACCTACCGCATCGGCGAGCCGAAGAAGGCGGCGGCGATGCTGAACTTCACTCTCAAGCGCGACGGCAAGACGTATGAGTCCGACGATCCCGAGGAGTTGCCGCAGCGCGTATTAGGCGCGGTCGAGGTGCTGGCGCAGCAGGCGGTCAAGGACATGACCCTGAAGGAAGCACTGCGGGCGTCCGACCGCATCGCCGAGGCAATCGCGACGGGGCTGCAGCGCCGCGCCGATATCGATGCGCTGGGGCTGGAGATCCTCGGCGTCGCCGTCCGCGCGGTGAAGCCGACGCCGGAGACCGCCAAGGCGCTGGAGGCCGAAGCCCGCGAGGCGATCCTGAAGACGGCGGACGAGGCCATCTTCGCGCGGCGCAATTTCGCGGTCGAGCGCGAGCGGGCGATCCGCGAGAGCGAGCTCGATACCGAGATCGCGGTCGAGCAGAAGAAGCGGTCGATCCGCGAGACGCAGATGGATGCGGAGGCCAGCGTCGCGGCAAAGACAAACGAGCTGCGCGAGGCCGGCATGGTCGCCGACATCGGGCTGGAGGCCAGGCGCAAGGATTTCGTGGCGCTGAATGCGGCCAACACCCGCACCCTCGCCGATGCCGAGGCGTATCGGGTCGGGGCGCTGATGAAGATCTTCGAGGGCGTCGACACCCGCGTGATCCAGGCGCTGGCCGCGACCGGCATGCAGCCGGGTCAGCTGATCGCGCAGGCCTTCTCAGGGCTCGCCGAGAAGGCCGAGAAGATCGGGCAGCTCAACGTGTCGCCGGAGCTTCTGAACAGCCTGATGCAGAAGCCCGCGGAGGCTGCCCGTGTCCGGCAATGACCGCAAGGTGGTGCTGGTCACCAGGAGAACGCGGCTCGAGGAGTTGATCGCCAGATTCCTCACCGCGGACCAGGCCCGCTTCTATGTCGAGCATCTCGGCGCCGACTTCTCCGACTACGAACGCGAGCACGCGGCCTACCAGGCCGCGCGCGCCACCGCGACGCAGACGCTGGAGCGCTGGGGCCGCTACCAGATCGTCGACCGCAGCTTCCTGCCGAACTTCCTGTTCGGTCCCGCAGATATCGTCGCGGCGCTCGGGCCGGACGGCCTGATCGCCAACACCATGAAATATCTCGACGGCCAGCCGCTGCTCGGACTCAACCCGGATGCGCAGCGCCATGACGGCGTGCTGCTGCCGTTCGCGCCGAAGGACCTCGCTCCCCTGCTGCCCGAGGTCGCCGCCGACAAGCGCGCGGCCAAGACCGTGACCATGGCACGCGCGAGCCTCGCCGACGGCCAGGTGCTGCACGCCGTCAACGACCTCTTCATCGGCGCCCGCACCCATGTCTCGGCCCGCTACGAGATCGCGACAAACCATGGCCATGAGCGGCAGTCCTCCAGCGGGCTGATCGTCACGACCGGCCTCGGCTCGACCGCCTGGTTCAAGAGCATCGTCACCGGCGCGCTGGCCATCGCCGGCAGCTATGGCGGACATGGCGACGGCGACTACACCGCCCTGCCCTGGGACGCCCGCGCGCTTCGGTTCGCCGTGCGCGAGCCATTCCCGAGCAAGACGTCGCAGACGACGCTGGTGTGCGGCGGCCTTAACGGCGCGGAAACCCTGCGCCTGCGCTCGCTGATGCCCGAGAACGGCGTCATCTTCTCCGACGGCATCGAGGCGGATCATCTGGACTTCAATGCGGGGACGGAGGCGGTGATTGGCATCGCGGAACGGCAGGGACGGCTGATCGTGTAGTACGGTCCTGAATGCCACGCTGCTTATGGAATGCCCCCGCTCTCAATTCGTCATTGCGAGCGCAGCGAAGCAATCCAGAATCCCTGCGCGGAAACGGTCTGGATTGCTTCGCTGCGCTCACAATGACGGTGGAGAGAGCTTGTGTCCCCGTCCCGCATCGCGCTCCGCGCATCCAGCAATGACGGCGGAGCGACCGTCCGTCACCCCCGCGCAAACACCAGCAGACCGTTCGCCGGGATCGTCACCATGGCCGAGCTCGGCTGCCCATGCAGCGCGGGGCCGCTGGCGGTCACCGCGCCGTTGTTGCCGACGACGCCGGGATTGACCCAGTTATCATAGACGTCGCTGTTGAACACCTCGTGCCACTGCCCAGGCGCCGGGAAGCCGATCGCGTAGTCGCGCCACGGTGTCTCATTCAAACTCACGATGACGATGACGTCGTCGCCCTGGCCGTCCCAGCGGTGAAAGGCGAGCACGCGGTTGCCGTCATGGGCGTGGACGATGGCGCAGCCTTCGGCGGTCAGCGCCGGATGGGAACGGCGGATGGCAATCAGCTCGGCCGTGAAGCGCACGGCGTCCGCCGTGATCTTGTCCTCGCCGTCGAGCAGCGGCCATTGGATCGTGGTGTCCAGGCTCGGCGTGTCGCTCCAGGGCCGGTCCTCGAACAGCTCCTGGCCCATGAACAGCATCGGGATGCCCGGCGCGGTCAGCAGCAATCCCGTGGCGACGCGGCTGCGGCTGCGCGCATACCAGCAGCGGCTGTTCACCGGATCAGCGAGACGCGGGATGCGCGGCTCGCGGCCGGCATAGACGATGTCGTGGTTTTCGATCGAATTGACCGCGCGCCACCGCTTGTCGAGGCTGAGATCGGCGATCGCGGCTGCGATCGGCTGCATTGGAACGAGCGCTCCCGCGCCGCCGGCCGCGCTGGCGATCGCGCCGCGCAAGGCGAGCCGCAGGCCATCGCTCCAGGTCGCGTCAAAACCGGCGCCGCCTTGCGCGATGTCCTTCACCACCCAGGGATTGACCGGCCAGTATTCGGCGATCTGGATCGCGTCCGGCTTCTCGGCGCGCAGCGCCTCGGTGAGCTGCTGGCAGGTCGCCCAGCCGCCGAAGCGATCCATCACGCTGACCTCGTCGAAGCGCAGGCCGTCGGCGTGATATTCGCGATAGAACATGATGGCGTTGTCGACGAGGTACTGCCGCACATCGGCATTCCAATAGGCGAACACCTGCCCGCCAGCCCAGCCCTGGTCGGTGAAATACAGGCTGCGATTGGGATCGCCGTAAGGCTGGCGGTCGAAGAACCAGATACTGTTCTCGTCAAAACCGCCGCCGGCATGATTGTAGACGACGTCGAACAGCACGGCGATGCCATGGACATGGCAGACATCGATCAGCGCGCGCAGCTGGTCGTCGCAATGTCTGACCACATTGATATCAGCGTAAGGCGCGGCGCCCGCCGCCGCAAGGATCTCGTTGGTGCGCGTGAAATAGGCCGCGAGATGTGTCTCCTCGGCTTCGCCATACTCGGTTTCCGGGCTGAACAGATCGGTGCCGTTGTAGCCCATGCTGAACATGGTCGGGAATTCCTGCACCGGCAGCAGTTCGATGGCGTTGACGCCGAGCCTGGCCAGATGCGGCACGCGCTCGATCACGTCGAAGAAGCAGCCGTCGGGATTGCCCGCCTTCATGTCGAAGCTGCCGACGTGAAGCTGGTAGATCACGAGCTCGTTCCACGGCGGCGGCGTGAAGTCAGTATCGTGCCAGGGAAACGCCTGGGGATTGCGCAGCACGGAATGCGCCTGCGGAAATGGCGGATCGACGGTGAGCAGGCGCGCATGCGGATCGCGCTTGTAGCCCGAGGAGCCCTCGCCCTCGACGAAATACATGTAGGCGTCGCCGTCCTTCAGCCCGGGGATGAAGACCGCCCAATGGCCGTTGCCGATCGGCGCCAGCCGGCAGCTCGCATCCTGCGCCCAATCGTTGAACGGGCCGGAGACGTAGACCGCCCTGGCATGCGGCGCGAACACACGGAACGTGGCGCCGCCGGTCACCAGGGTGCCGCCCATGGGAGCCTGGAGAAGATGCATCTGCCGCAGCGAAATCCTCAATCCTTCGGGGAATGGCGGCAGCGTAACAGGTTCSAGCAGCATATCCATGGCGGTCACTCTCCCCGGCGCTCAGAACAGCCGCGCGCCGTTCGGCACGGCCTTGTCGGGCTGGAACAGCACGACATTGCCGGCCTCRTCCGGRAAGCCGAGCGTCAGCACCTCCGACATGAACTTGCCGATCTGGCGCGGCGGGAAGTTGACGACGCCGGCGACCTGGCGGCCGACCAGTGTCGCGGGATCGTAGAGCGTGGCGATCTGGGCGCTCGAGCGCTTGGTGCCGATMCCGGGGCCGAAATCGATCGTCAGCTTCAGCGACGGCTTCTTCGCCTCCGGATAAGGCTCGGCGGCGACGATSGTGCCGACCCGGATGTCCACGCTCAGGAACTGGTCGAAGCTGATCTGGGCTGCCGCTTGTGCCGTGGGATCGTGGGCGAGATGCATGGCGGCCTCATCGAACGCGGGACAGGCCGCACGGGAGRCTTGGTTCCCGGCGCGGCGTGGACTTGAGATTCCTCAACGAGATCAATTTCTAGTCGCCGAGGGGGAGGCTGACAATGCACCGCGCTGGGGACGGCGCGCTGGCCTGACGATTGGCGATGCTGGTGTGGCCGATGGGTCGCAGGCTGGGCCTCCACACACCGAGCCATCGGCTCCACGTCGTCTCTGCAGMGCCCCGCCGCCTCCACAAACGCCGCTGTCATCCCTGCGCACGCAGGGATCCAKCACCACCGGCCGAAATCGTCGCGCGGGATGGCACGGCTTGCATAAGTCAGCGGCTTACACGGAGTATGCGCCCTCGGCCAGCGCCCCGCCGCCGCTTCGCGCCGTCGTGGCTTGCCCGGGACGACGGCGGAGGTTGGCGCGCGCGAGGGCCTTATTGAGTCTCGCGGCACCGTGAAATGCATCCTGAAAACGTCGTCGAGAGGAACGCACTATCTCTCCTCCGTCATTGCGAGCGCAGCGAGGCAATCCAGAGTCCCGCACACCACCCTGGATTGCTTCGCTGCGCTCGCAATGACGATTGGCGCGGCGGTCTCGGACATCAAACTGTCATCGCACTTGGCACCGTAGGCACGCCAGTGTGCGGCTTGTACCGCGAACCGCCTCAGCTCCGCGACGATAGCTCGTAGCCCGGACGGGCGCAGCGACAYCCGGGTTCTCCGACACAGCTCGTGAGACTCCGCATGTCGCTGGCGCCGCCGCGCGTCCCGCGCGCCGGCTGTCGCTTATGCGGGCTACGCAACTACGTCGCATTCTCCAGATGACACGCSACCCACTGRTCCTCGCCCTTCAGCCGCAGCTCCGGCGCTTCCACGCGGCAGCGGTCGAAGGCSAGCGGRCAGCGGGTGTGGAAGCGGCAGCCTTTGGGYGGGTTGACGGGGCTGGGCACGTCGCCTTTGAGGATGATCGGGGTGCGCTCGGCGCCGGGTTCGGGGATCGGSACGGCTGAGAGYAGCGCCYTSGTRTAGGGATGGCCGGGCGAGGCAAAGATCTGGCGGCGCGGCGCGATCTCGACGATCTTGCCGAGATACATCACGGCGACGCGGTGCGTCATGTGCTCGACGATGGCGAGGTCGTGGCTGATGAASAGSAGCGCSARSCCGAAYTCGCGCTGCAGGTCCTGCAGCAAATTGACGATCTGCGCCTTGACGGAGACGTCGAGCGCGGACACCGCCTCGTCGCAGACGATCAAATCGGGCTTGGCGGCGAGCGCGCGGGCGATGCCGATGCGCTGGCGCTGGCCSCCGGAGAATTCGTGCGGGCGTCGGTTCACCGCGTCGCGCGGCAGCCGGACGATCTCCATCAGTTCGGCAATGCGCGCATCGCGCTCGGCAGCGTCCTTGGCGAGGCCGAAATTGTTGATCGGCTCGGCCAGGATGTCGCGGATCCGCATCCGCGGGTTGAGGCTGGAGAACGGATCCTGGAACACCACCTGCACGCGGCGGCGCATCTCGCGCAGCCGATGCGGGCCGAGATCGTCGATGCGCAGGCCGTCGAGCACGATCTGGCCGGCGGTGATGTCGAACAGCCTGAGGATGGCGCGGCCGACGGTCGACTTGCCGCAGCCGGACTCGCCGACCAGCGACAACGTCTCGCCGCGCGCGATCTCGAACGATACGCCGTCGACCGCATGCACCTTGCTTTTGGTGCGGCCGAACAGGCCGCCCGAGATCGGGAARTGCTTCTTGAGGTCGTTGACCTGGAGCAGCGGCATGGTCATGCGGCGGCCTGCTCCTTGGCGGCGAAATGACAGGCGGCGATGTGATGCGGTGCCTTCTGCTCGAGGCCCGGCGCATATTGCCGGCAGAGATCGGTGGCGAGCGCGCAGCGGCCGGCGAACACGCAGCCCTCGATGCGCTGCTTCAGGTCGGGTACCTGGCCGGGAATTTCCGCAAGGCGCCTGGTCTCGCCCGACAGCGACGAGCCGAGCTTGGGCAGCGCGCCGAGCAGGCCTTGYGTGTAGGGATGGCGCGGGCTGCGGAACAGCTCCTTCACCGGGGCTTCCTCGACCTTGCGGCCGGCGTACATCACCATCACGCGCTCGGCGACCTCGGCGACGACGCCGAGATCRTGGGTGATCAGGATGATCGCGGCGCCGACGCGCTGCTTCAGTTCCAGCATCAGCTTGAGGATCTGCGCCTGGATGGTGACGTCGAGCGCGGTGGTCGGCTCGTCGGCGATCAGGAGCTTTGGATTGCAGGCGAGCGCCATCGCGATCATCACGCGCTGGCGCATGCCGCCGGACARCTGGTGCGGATATTCGCGCACGCGSCKRSCSGGCTCGGGRATGCCGACSAGGGTCAGCATCTCGACCGCGCGCGCTTCCGCCTGCGCCTGGTCGAGCCCCTGATGCAGCCGCAGGGTCTCGCCGATCTGGCGCCCGACGGTCAGCACCGGATTGAGGCTGGTCATCGGCTCCTGGAAGATCATCGAGATGTCGTTGCCGCGCAATGCGCGCATCTCGCGGTCCGAGAGCGCCAGTATGTCCCTGCCCTCGAGCCTGATCGACCCGGCAATCTTGCCGGGCGGCTCCGGGATCAGCCGCATCATCGACATCGAGGTGACCGACTTGCCGCAGCCGGATTCACCGACGATRGCCAGCGTCTCGCCGGGATCGACATGGAACGACACGCCGTCGACGGCGCGGTTGATGCCGGTGGGGGTGCGGAAGTGGACCTGGAGATTCTCGACCTCGAGCAATGGCATTTACAGGTGCTCCTGGCCGTAGGTTGGGGCCTCATGGTTCGAGACGCGCCGCGCATTGCGGCTGATCAGTCTCACGATCAGCCCGGCGCGGCGCTCCTCACCATGAGGGGCAAAAGCCGAGGCACTGCACACCGGACTACGAACACGCCGAGAGGCGTGTTCATGGAGAGGGTCTGGTTTCGCATCCGGTCTGTCCGTCATTGCGAGCGCAGCGAAGCAATCCAGGATCCCACCGTGGAAAGACGCTGGATTGCTTCGCTGCGCTCGCAATGACGGAGGGAGCAGTCTTGGCGCATTTGCGTGCGGTGGGGAGGACGGTCTTGAAGAGGCATGGTTCTCACCATGTGAACTCAATTGCGGAACGGGTGCTTTGCGGCCGCCAGGGACAACGCTTTCCCCCCTCCCCTCGAGGAGCTCGCCGAAGGCGAGCGTCTCGAAGGGCGAGGCCCCAACTCGGGCGTCAACTTTTGAAATCACCCCGCTCATGGGCTCTTCGCCATGCGCGGRTCGAGCGCGTCGCGGAGGCCGTCGCCGACRAGGTTGACGGCGAGCACGGTTACCGAGAGGAACGCGGCCGGGAAGAACACGATGTAGGGCTTGACCTGCCACAGCGCGCGGCCCTCSGCCATGATGTTGCCCCAGGACGGGATGGTCGGCGGCGTGCCGGCGCCGATGAAGGACAGGATGGCCTCGGTGATCATGGCGCTGGCGCAGATATAGGTCGCCTGCACCAGCATCGGCGCCATCGTGTTAGGCAGGATGTGGCGCAGGATCACCATCGGCGTACGCGTGCCCGAGGCCACCGCGCCGTCGACATAAGGCTGCTCGCGCAACGACAGCACCACGCCGCGGACGAGCCGCGCGACGCGCGGAATCTCGGCGATGGTGATGGCGAGGATCACGTTGCCGACGCTGCCGCGCGTGAGCGCCATCAGCGCCACCGCGAGCAAAATCGGCGGGATCGACATCAGCCCGTCCATGCAGCGCATCAGGACGCCATCGGCCCAGCGCACGAAGCCGGCGACAAGGCCGATCGAGAGTCCGATCAGCGAGGCCGCGAGCGCCACCGCCAACCCCACCGTGAGCGAGACGCGGGTGCCGTAGAGCACGCGCGAATAGATGTCGCGGCCGAGCGCGTCGGTGCCGAACCAGAAATCCGCCGACGGCAGCCGCGTGCGCTTGGCCGGCGCGATCGCGGTGGGATCGACGGTGAACAGAAACGGCGCAAACACGCCGATGATGACGAGCAGCAGCAGCAGCGCGCCGCCGATCGCCACCGTCGGATGGTTGCGSAGGAAGCCGATCGTGCCGCGCCGGATCTTCGGCGCGGCCATCAGGTCCGGCAGGCGGGGCGCGACGACGAGGCCCGGCGGCGGCGATGTTGTGGTCGTGGCGGTCAATAGCGGATCCTCGGGTCGACCAATGTGTAGGTGACGTCGATCAGGAGATTGACGAGCACGTAGACGAAGCTGAACAGCAGCACGATGCCCTGGATCACCGGATAGTCACGGCGCAGGATGGCGTCGATGGTGAGCCGGCCGAGGCCGGGAATGGCGAACACGCTCTCGGTGACGACGGCGCCGCCGATCAAGAGCGCAATGCCGATGCCGACGACGGTGACGATCGGCACCGCGGCGTTCTTCAGCGCGTGGATGAACAGGATRCCGCCCTGCCCGAGCCCCTTGGCGCGCGCGGTGCGGATATAGTCCTGCTGCAGCACTTCGAGCATCGCGGCGCGGGTGATGCGCGCGATCAGCGCGATGTAGACGCAGCCGAGCGCCACSGCCGGCAGGATCAGGTTCTGCAGCCAGGGCCAGAACCCCTGCGCAAGCGGCGTGTAGCCCTGCACCGGCAGCAGGTCGAACTTCAACGCAAACACATAAGCGAGGATGTAGCCGACCACGAACACCGGCACCGAGAAGCCGAACACGGCGAACGCCATGATCACGCGATCGATCCAGGTGCCCGCCTTCCACGCCGCGATGACGCCGAGCGGTACCGCGATGAGGATGGTCAGGACCAGGGTGACCATCATCAGCGACAGGGTTGGCTCGATGCGCTGGGCGATCATCGCCGACACTGGAAGATTGGTGAAGATCGAGGTGCCCAGATCGAAATGCAGCAGGCGCCAGACCCAGCTGCCGAACTGGACCAGGAAGGGCTGGTCCAGTCCGAGATTGGCTCTGATGCGCTCGACGTCGGCCGGGCTCGCCTGGTCGCCGGCGATGACAACGGCCGGATCGCCCGGCGCGATGTACAGCAGGCTGAAGACGAACAGCGCGACAATCGCCATCACTGGCAAGGTCGACAGGACTCGTCGAAGCGCATAAGCGAGCATCAGATGTCTTTCACCTTGCGCATGATCTCCGCAACGAGCGCAATCGGCGCTCGTCGCGAGGACAACCGGTTCCCACTTTCCGGATCATGCGTTATGCGGTCTTCGATACGCCCCAGAACAGCGGGATCGGCCCCTTGGTCACGCCGGAAACGTTTTTGCGCCACGCGGTGTAGCCGAGGAAGAAGCCGGTGGGTGCGAACACAACGTCGTCGATCGCGGCCTTGTTGATGCGCGCGGCGACCGCCTTCTCCTCGTCCAGCGACTTGGCGTTGAACCAGTTGGTGATCTCCGTCTCGACCGGCTCGCTGGTCGGCCAGCCGAACCAGGCCTTGTCGCCATTGGCGCGCAGCGCGTTGTAGGCCGCCGGGTTGATGCAGTCCGCGCCGGCGTGCCAGGTGTGGAACATGTGCCAGCCGCCTTGCGCGGGCGGCGTCTTCTGGGCGCGGCGGGCGCCGACCGTGCCCCAATCGGTGGCGACRAAGTCGACATTCATGCCGAGCTTCTTGAGCAGATCGGCCGTGACATCGCCGAAGGCCTTGGTGATCGGCTGGTCCTGCGCCACCACGCAGGTGATCGGCTCACCCTTGTAGCCGGCTTCCTCGAGCAGCTTCTTCGCYGCCRCSAGATCGCGCTTGCCTTTCAGGATCTCGCCGCCGGCCTCGGTGTAGAGCGGCGTGCCCGGCGTGAAGAAGCCCGGCAGCGGCTTCCACAGCGAGTTGTCGTCGCCGACCAGSGCGCGCATGTARTCTTCCTGGCTCATCGCCATCAGGATGGCCTGGCGCGCCTTCACATTGTTGAACGGCGCATGCAGATGATTGATGCGGAACGCGCCGACATTGCCCAGGGGATCGCCGATGTCGACGCCGATGTTCTTGTTGCCCTTCAGGACCGGCACCAGATCGGTGATCGGGTTCTCCCACCAATCGACCTCACCATTCTGCAGCGCGGCAGCAGCGGTCGCCGGATCCGGCATGATCACCCATTCGACGCGATCGACCAGCACCTGCTTGCCGCCGGCGAGCCATACCGGTTTCTCCTGGCGCGGCACGTAGTCGGTGAACTTCTCGAACACGGCCTTGGCGCCCGGCACCCATTCGCCCTTGACGAATTTGAACGGGCCAGAGCCGACATATTCGGTCATCTGTTTGAACGGATCGGTCTGCGCGATGCGCTCGGGCATGATGAAGGCGCAGGGCGCATTGCCCTTACCGAGTGCGAACAGCATCTTCGGATAAGGCTGCTTCAGGACCCATTTGAAGGTCTTGTCGTCGACCGCGGTGAGCTCGTTCTGCAGCGCCTTGAGCATCAGGCCCATCGGGTCGCGCGCCGACCAGCGTGTCAGGCTGGCCACGACGTCCTTGGCGAGCACCGGCGTGCCGTCATGGAATTTCAGCCCCGGGCGCAGCTTGAAGGTCCAGGTCAGGCCGTCGGAGGAGACTTCTTCCGATTCCACCATCTGGCGCTGCGGCACGAACTGGTCGTCGATGCCATACAGCGTGTCCCACACCATCGCCGCCGCGTTGCGCACGACATATTGCGTGCCCCAGATCGGATCGAAATTGGCGAGATTGGCCTGCGGCACAAAGCGCAGGGTGCGAGCGGCAGCGCCTTGCGCGATCGCCGGCGCCGCGAAGCCGCCGGTCAGAGCGAGGCCACCCGCGCCCGCCAATCCCTTCAATACCGTTCTGCGATCCATGTTCTCTCCTGATGCAACTGATGCAACGTGCCTGAGTTCAACTGCCGAAAATGTAAGCAAGGCCCATGCCATGCGCCCGGAGTGCATTCATTTGAACGCAAATGAGGCATGGGGTGCAAGGATGTCGTAGCCCGGGCGAGCGCAGYGACCCCGGGTTCTCAASTACAGCTCGTGTAAACCCGCATGTCGCTGCGCTCATGCGGGCTACGGCACTGTGCCGTGCAGCAACATCGCCCATCACGGCTTCCGCACCGGCGCGCCATCGGCCATCCGCGTCGTGCCCCTGCGCTCGACGATCATGCGATAGGCCTGCGGCTGGCGATGGACGTCGAAATTGAAGATCGTCTGCTTATAGGAGTTGCACAGATCGAGGTCGCAGCGYGCCAGYGCGATCTCGTCGCCCTTGGTGGCGCATGCGGCCACGATCTCGCCSGAGGGTGCGATGATGCAGCTGCCGGCGATGTGGTCGACGCCTTCCTCGATGCCGCCCTTGGCGACGCCGATCACCCAGGTGCCGTTCTGATAGGCACCRGACTGCATCACGAGGCGATTGTGGAACAGCGAGAGGTCGTCATGCTCCGGCGCCGGCGGATTGTGCACCGGCGTGTTGTAGCCGATCAGCACCATCTCGACGCCCTGCAGCCCCATCACGCGATAGGTCTCGGGCCAGCGGCGGTCGTTGCAGATCGCCATGCCGATCACGCCGCCGAACGCAYCGGTRACGCCGAAGGCCTTGCCGGGCTCGAAATAGCGCTTCTCGAGATGCTGGAACTTGCGCCACGGCTCGTGCTCGGCATGCCCGGGCAGATGCACCTTGCGGTATTTCGCGACGATCTGGCCGGACTTGTCGACCAGAATCGCGGTGTTGTAGCGATGCACGACGCCGTCCTCGACCGCGAGCTCGGCATAGCCTAAGCAAAAGCCGATGCGCAGCTCGTTTGCGAGTGCGAACAGCGCCTGCGTCTCCGGCCCCGGCATCTCGCGCTCGAAATACGAGTCGATCTCGGCCTGATCGGCCATGTACCAGCGCGGGAAGAAGGTCGTGAGCGCGAGCTCGGGATAGACGATGAGGTCGCAGCCATTGGCGTGCGCCTGGCGCATCAACGCCGTCAGCCGCCTGACCACCGCGTGGCGCGGCTCGCTCCTGGCGATGGGGCCGAGCTGGCCGATGGCGACGTTGACAAAGCGCGGCATGATCCGTTCCTTATTCCGGAACTCAATTGTCGTGATGTGGGCGCGCAGCTCTTGCACTGATCATGCCATGGAGCGGCGCCCGCGCAAGCCGTCTCATTCGCGCAGGCCCGGCGCGTAGCCGAACGCCACCGCCGGCTCCGCCGCGGTCTCGACCCATACGCTCTTCACCTGCGTATATTCATACAGCGCCTCGACGCCGGAGGAGCGGCCGTGACCGCTGTGATTGTAGCCACCGAAGGGTGAGGCGACGTTGATCGTCTTGTAGGAGTTGATCCAGAACGTGCCGGCYTTGACCTGTGCGGCCACGCGATGTGCGCGCGCGACATCCGTCGTCCACACCGCGCCRGCGAGGCCGAACTCGCTGTCATTGGCGATGGCGATCGCCTCCTCTTCGGTCTCGAAGCGGATCGCGGCGACGACGGGGCCGAACACTTCCTTGCGCGCGATGCCCATCGTRTTGGTGACGTTCTTGAGCACGGTCGGCCTCACGTAGTAGCCGCCGGGCGTGCTCTCACCATTGCTGCCGGCCACGATCTCGGCGCCCTCGTCCGCGCCCTCGCGGATCARCGACAGCACGTGATCATATTGCTTGGCRTTGTTGAYGGGACCGATCTCSGTCTCGGCCGACAGCGGATCGCCGCATTTGATCTTGGCCGCGCCCTGCGCGACCAGATCGACGAAGCGGTCATAGACCGCGCTCTGCACCAGCAGCCGGGAGCCCGCAACGCAGCTCTGCCCGGCGCCGCCGAAGATCGCCGCCTGCGCGCCGATGGCGGCGCGTTCGAGATCGGCATCGGCGAACACGATATTGGCCGACTTGCCGCCGAGCTCGAGCACCGACGGCAACAGCCGCCGCGCCGCAGCCTCGCCGATCAGCCGCCCKGTCGGCACCGAKCCGACGAACACCACCTTCTTGACCGCCGGCTGCGCCAGTGCCGCCTGCCCCGTGCTGTGGCCGAAGCCGGCGAGCACGTTGACGACGCCCTTCGGCAGGCCCGCGCGCTCGGCGATCAGCGCCAGCGCCAGCGAGGTCAGCGGCGTCAGCTCCGAGGGCTTGAGGATGACCGCATTGCCCATGCTGATGGCAGGCGCGATCTGCCAGCCGGCGGTGAAGATCGGCGCATTCCACGGCGTGATCTGCAACACCACGCCCATGGGCTCGCGGCGTGTGTAGTTGAGATGGCTCGAGGGCACCGGGATGACCTCGCCGTGGAATTTGTCGGCCCATCCGGCATAATATTCGAACATCTCCGCGACCTTGGCGACCTCGCCTCTGGTGTCGCGGATCGGCTTGCCGGCGGACAAGGCTTCAAGCTGCGCCAATGGCTCGGCGGCGGCGAGGATCGCGCGGGCGATCGCCTGCATCATGCGGCCGCGACCGGCCGCCGTGAGGCGCGCCCATTCGGCCTGCCCCGCCACGGCCGCCGCCGCGGCCTTGGCCGCCACGTCGGCGCCGGCATCCGCATAGCTGAACAGCAATTGCCCGGTGGCGGGATCATTGACGGAGAYCGTCGCGCCGCGGCCGATGACGAKATCACCGCCGACATGCGAGCCGATGCTCGCGACRTCAGGCCAGAACGGCAGCGCGGCGTCGCGCAAGCGGGAATCGATGAAATGGGTCATGGCTGCTCTCATGGCTTCGCGATCGGACCGAGCTGYAGCTCGACGAYGCGGTTGAAATCCTCGGGATCGGCGATGCGGGTTGCGCTCTCCGCCCAGATGCGCGCTGTATCGGCAGCCATGGGCAGRGCCAGGCCCAGYTCGCCGATGAACTGCGCCGCSARCCGGACGTCCTTGCGCATCAGCTGCATGGTGAAGCCGGAATCGAAGGCGCCGTTGAGRATCCAGTTGGGCACRTTGACGAGCGTGACGCCCGATCGCCCCGAACCGGCGTTGAGCCCTTCGAGCAGCCGCCCGGCATCGACGCCGGCGGCCTTGGCGATACGCAGCGCCTCGGCGGCGGTGAGCAGATGCGCCGCGCATAGCAGGTTGTTGACGATCTTGGCGACGTTGCCCGCACCGACCCCGCCGACATGCACGCGCTTGGCGCTCATGCGCTCCAGCACCGGCAGGACGCAAGCGAGATCGGCGTCGTCGGCGCCGATCACCATGGTCATGGTGCCCGTCGCGGCGCCCTTCGGTCCGCCGCTGACCGGCGCATCGACGAAGCCCATGCCGCACGCCTTGAGCAGGCTCGCCAGCCGGCGCGAGGTCTCGGGATGGGAGGTCGAGGTGTCGACGATGACGACACCGGCCCGCGCATGCGCAAGAATGCCGCCGGCGCCTTCCACCACGCGCTCGACGATCTCGGCGGTCGGCAGCGAGAGGATCACGATATCGGCCGCGGCGACCACCGCGTCGATCCCGTCGGCGATCGCGATGCGCTCGGCGGCCAGCATCTCCCGCGTGGCCGCGGCTGCGTCATAGCCGGTCACGGCGAAGCCCGCGCCCTTGAGGGTCAGCGCCATGCCCCGCCCCATATTGCCAAGTCCGATGATACCGACTGCGGTCACGACGCCTCCTGCCGAGATTGCCTGCGAAGCGTAGCCGCCTCGATTTGCGGCAGACATCAGCGGCGCGTCGCGCTAGTGTTGACTGCAGGTCAACACTCCCGATGCATCATGTCCGCCGTCCTGCTCGACCATCATCGTCTGCAATATCTCCATGAAGCGGTGCGGCTGGGCTCGGTGCGCGCCGCAGCGGAAGCGCTCGACATCAACGCCTCGGTGGTCAGCCGACAGATCGCGCTGTTGGAGAAGGAGCTGGGGCTCAGCCTGATCGAGCGCCTCAGTCGCGGCATTCGCGCCACCGAAGCCGGCGCGCTGCTGGTCGAGCGTTTCCGGAAATGGGAGGCCGACCAGGCCGACACGGTTGCGAAGCTGCGCGAGCTGCAGGGGCTCAAACGCGGCCATGTCGACATCGTGCTCGGCGAAGGCTTCGTCAGCGACCTGATGTCGGGCCCGCTCGGCCGCTTCTGGCTGCGCCATCCGGATCTGACCATGGCGTTCGATCTCGCCGGCACCAACGAGGTCGTCAACGCCGTGGCCGAGGACCGCTATCACATCGGCCTGGTGTTCAACCCGAGCGCCGATCCTCGCATCCGCGTGGCGACCGCAAGCCGGCAGCCGCTGTGCGCCATCCTGCCGCCCGGTCACGCGCTGGCCGGCCTCAACCGTCCCTTGCGCCTGCACGAGCTCGTCGATCACCCGCTCGGCCTGATGCATCCAAGCTATGGCACGCGGCAGATCCTGGCCATGGCAGAGGCGGCGGAACGGATCGCCCTCGCACCCAAGCTCACCACCAGCTCCATCAATGTGCTCCGCCATTTCGTCAAGAGCGGCCTCGGCCTGACGCTGCTGCCGGCGTTCTCGATCGCCGCCGATCTCGCCGACGGCTCGCTTGCAGCGATCCCGATCGACAACCGCCTGCTGTCGTCGAGCGAAGCCTGCGTCATCACCCGCCGCGGCCGCGAGCTGCCGCATGCCGCGGGTCAGCTGCTGCGCTTCCTGAGCGGACAGATGCGGGCCTTCCGGGCCGGCGAGCCGGCCGCCAAGATGAAGCCGCGCGCGACCCGCCGCTGACAGCGACTGCCGACCGCTTTTCTGTTGCGCGCTCGCCGAGGTTGCGTTTTGATGCCGCAATCCAAGGAAACTTCCCCATGCGCCATGTTTTCGCGATCGCCGTCAGCCTGTCGATGACAACCGCGGCCGTGGCGGAGAATTGCCAGCTGCTCGGCCATCAGATCATTTGCGACAATGGCGTATCCGGGCAACGGATCGGCAACAACACCTATTGGAGCGACGGCTCCTCGTCGCGGCAGATCGGGCCATTCACCTACAACAGCGACGGCTCCAGCTCGCAGCAGATCGGCAATCACACYTATTACAGCGACGGCGAGTCATCCCATACSATCGGCAACACGACCTATTTCAGCGACGGCCGGACATGCCGGCGGATCGGCAACAACATCTATTGCGATTAGTCGGCCGAATGGCGGGCGCGTCGCCGAATGCCCCCTCCGACGATGGGAGGGGATGGAGCGGGTGAAGGGAATCGAACCCTCGTATTCAGCTTGGAAGGCTGCTGCTCTACCATTGAGCTACACCCGCATCGGGGCGTTCCCTAACATGGTCCGCGCCGGGTCTCAACCTCTTCGGGACAGGTTGGTCAGCGGATTGAATCGGATCAATTGTCCCCAATGGACGCCCGAATCAGCGGTCACGCCGACCAGCAAACCGCAACGCAGCACGGAGGGGTGGGTCATCGGGTTCCGTAATCGTCCCCCCTACCCAGGCGGCCGGGAGCGCCCTATACTGGCTCTATCGTCAACAACGAAAGGAGGTGATCCAGTGTCTTTCACCAAGCGCTGTCACCTCGCTGGGATCGCCCGCTGAGCAGCGGCTCTCGATGAGCAGTGTGCGATGAGCGCGTGATTCGTCAGCGTCGCGGCGCCATCGCGGCTCGGCAACGGGGCGGTCTCAGCCCTGGACCAGCGAGTTCAAGATCGGAAGCGCGGCGGGTCCAACGGCCCGCCGCGTTTTTTATTGAGGAATTTTCTCGGCCGCCTGTGCCGGCGCCGGGCGCACCCAGCGCCGGGCGAGGAACCCGCCGAAGCCGAGCATCCAGAAATACTGCACATAATCGGGCGAGAACGCCGCGATCGCGATCCCGGGCACGAACACGATGACGGGGAAGACGGCGCCGACGATCTCGGCGGAGCGGGCGCCCGGAAGCGCAAGCCACCACAGCGCGGCGTTCAACGCCGCGATGATGGTCAGGTGAACGCCATAGAGCCTGTCTCTTATACACATCTAGATGTGTATAAGAGACAGCCATAGAGCACGGCCACCGCGCTCGAGAGACGGTAGCTGCCATAGAGGCCGTTGGTCACCGGCAGCAGCACGATGGACAGCAGGAAGAACAAATTGAGGATCACGATGAATCGGCTGCCGAATGGCTGCCGCGCCAGCCTGCGGTGATGGCTGATCCAGAACACGCCAGCGATGATGAAGCTCAGGACCAGCCCGGCCAGCCGGCCCGAATAGGTGTGCGCCAGCTCCGTCCAGCCGGGCAGTTGGGCGAAATTCGGCTTCGGCAGGTCGTAGGCCAGCAGCGTCATCGCCACACCGAAAATGGTGTTGGACAGCGATTCCAGCCGGCGCATYTCGAACAGGTCGGATTGAGGATCGGTCATGTCAGGTCGGCAGGCGCACGCAGGAGGCAAGTCGGTTCCGGTCTATAGCATGTCCGGAGCCCGCTTGCCGACCRGCGGCACGCCGATGCCCAAGCAGCATCCCCCTTTAACGGGGCCGCTGGAGGAAGCCGCGGCTCAGCCGCCGGTTTCACTTGCACTCATAGACATGGCCGTCGAAGCCGCGATAGCTCCGCGTCGTCGGATTATAACTGCGGAACTGGACACAGGCCGGCATGCCGGCGGTGCGGAGCCTTGGCGTTTCCTCCGCTTGCGGGCGCGCCGCCACCGGCGTGGTGACGGCAGCCGGCTTGGCCATCACGATCAGCGGCTTCTTGTCAGACGCCGTCGTGCGCTTGCTGGCCTCCTTGCCCTTCTCCCCGGCCTTGGCCTCCTTGCCCCGATCYTCRCTCGCCCCCTTCGGCGCGGCGGGCTGGCCGCCCTTGACCGACGGGTCCTTGGTCGCCGCGGCCGTCCTGCCGGATGCTGCCCTGCCCGGCGGCATCGTACCCGGCGTCAAATGACCCGCCCCCGGCTCGTCCGGCATCGCCTTGCTGGACGCTGCCTTGCTCGTGGCGCTCTTGCTCGCGCTCGCGGCCGCCTTGCCCGTTGCAAGCTTGGACCCCGCGACGGGATCGGCGGCGGCCTTCTGGGCCGGCCCGACCTTGTCGGAGGTCGCCGGGTGCTTCGATTCGGGGGGCGTCGCGGGGGCCTGCGCGGTCGCCTCGCCCGCAGCCTTGGTCTCGGCAGCGGCAGGCGTGTCRKCCACGGCAGCCTGGCTCGGCGGGTTCGGTTTCGCATCCGTGGATGCCGTCTTGTCGTCTCCCGGCGGCTTGTCCTCGGCCACCGGCGCCGCGGCTGGCTTCTTGATCACCTTCTTGCAGTCGAGCGGAAACACCAGTTCGCCGGATGCGGTCATGCCGATCGGCTCGCAGCCACCGAATGGGCCACTGTCCTTGAGCGCATCCGTCGTCGCCGCGTCCTTGGCGACCTCACCCACGGGGGCTGCGGCTGCGCCTCCACCGGGTTCCGCGCCCTGCGCTTGGACGGCCGTCAAAGCAACCTGAAATAGAACAACGCCGCATAACAAGCCGGCATAACCGGCATTCCGCCCCAATGTACGCATGACACGCTCGCTCGACGCACAAACTGCAACGAGGCCACCACGCCATTGAGGCAAGTCTGTGAAGGCAAGCCGCAGAGGCCCGCGCCCCCGTCAATTCATCGGCATTGTGGCTTGCCGACATGATCCAGTTCGTGCGAGATTCTTCTCATAATATGGCGACAATCCGAGCTCATGAGGGCGCCTCGAATGCGAGGACCGGCCGTGTGGTCGGCGTGTGGCAGCGCCCGGACACCATCGTGAGTTCGACCGAGTATCGTCCCGACATCGACTGCCTGCGCGCGTTTGCCGTGTCGTCGGTGATCGCATTCCATTACGACATCTCGCCGTTCCGCAGCGGYTATGTCGGTGTGGACGTCTTCTTCGTGATCTCGGGCTTTCTGATCACCCGGATCATCCGCGCGGAGACCCGTGCCGGCACGTTTTCGATCGCGGCCTTCTATCGGCGTCGCGCCCGCCGCATCCTGCCGGCCGCCTTTGCGATGCTGTGCGCCACCTTGCTGGCGGCGTGCGTCGTCCTGTTGCCGCAGCAGACCTTGTCCGCGGCGCAGCAGGCGCTTTCCGTCCTGGCGTTCAGCTCGAACATCCTGTTCTGGTCCCAGCAGGGCTATTTCGACGCGGCCGCCATCACCAAGCCGC